>Ga0226835_1000039_pt1:0-27500 | contig 290846 bp, 228 predicted proteins | sample LAC_MetaG_1_FD_163627 | JGI IMG/M metagenome (GOLD analysis project Ga0226835, IMG submission 163627) | Anaerobic ammonium oxidizing microbial communities from anammox membrane bioreactor (MBR) in UC Berkley, California, United States -... | ecosystem: Engineered > Bioreactor >...
GTGTAAGTTTCATAAAAGTCTCCAAAAATAATTGATAAAATGTTCAAAAACAGGGAGAGAAAAATAGGGCATTTTTTCGCCCCCATCCCCACCCCCGCGGGGGTGGGGATGGAATCCCCTCCCATCCAGGACTTTAAACCAATTACACAAAATTTCTTACACTCCCACAACATACTTAACTTTTTTGTTTTCAACATTTTAACTATATTTGCGCAGCAAATTTTAATTCTTACCCTGTGAATAAGATCAGTTACTGAGTTTTTTCCTTTAATCTTCCTTTACCGTTCCGTTCAGGAACTTATCTTCTCGTTAACTGTATAAGTCTATTAATAATCAACTATACGAAAAACCATTAAGAAAGGTTACCATGAGAAAAGTATATTTTCTTTTCGCTATCGCTATGTTCTTCGGAACTTCTTTTGCTCAACTTGGCTATTTAGGCAGTTCAAAAAGTGAACTTCTTTCTTCTGAAGAAGGAAGCTTGTTTCAAAATGAAACTACCGAAACCGGTATCGAGTACCTCTCTATCGTAAATGATGAATTTGGTGCTACACTTCTCTTCTTTGACTATGATGATATTTGTCGTGCTTTGTTAGTCTATCCTAAAAATGACGACCTTAGAGACGAGTTAGTGGATTTCTTGAATCAGAATGCTGAAAAAGAAGCCGGTCAGGAATGGACTACTGAAGATGATGCCGGAAACCCTGTTCGAATTGCTCTGTTGACTGATACTGACGGGACGGACTACTTTCAAATAACTTACGACGAATAAATTATTCCTAAGTTAATTTCAATCAGAGGCTGTCACCGTAAAATCGGTTACAGTCTCTTTTTTTTTTAAATAATTGATACTATCTGCAGTTTCTTTGTAAAAAACTCCAACACCGGTGAACATAAGTTACTTAGAACCTACAATTTTATCTAAAGTTTTTCCGTAAAAAACTCCCTGATTAATTGAGCGTCCTTCAACGCTTTTATCCGTTCAACCGCATTTTCTTCTGCAAATACTGAAGCAATTTCAGCCAACAGGTGCAAATGAAGTTCCGGCTTATCTTCCGGTGATACCAAAAGCACGGTTATATTAACCGGTTCCTCGCTCTCCTCTTCGTAATAGTAACCCCCATCACTTATTGATATTGCCAGCCAGGGCCTTTTAACCGGAAGCTTTGCGTGTGGCAGAGCCAAACCCGGAATTAAAACAGGGGCTGCCATTGTTTTGTAAAATTTATCTGTGGAAAATCCGCTTTCACCGTTTGCTGCAACTCTCTGTTCTAACTTAGCTACTAACTCGCGCAGCACTGCCTCACGCCCATGCTCTCCTGTGAAAATTACTAATTCCGGATCAAAAATCTCAGCAAGATTTTCATATTTCTTAACCTTTCTCAGGAAATAACTCATAATAGGTGCGCTTATTAACGAAGTTGCTAACGCCAACACCACCAAAGCCACGAAAACCGCCTCGTTTATCAAACCTGCCTGCAATGCAAGCAGCCCCAGAATTATTTCCATCGCACCGCGGGAGTTCATCCCAAAACCAATTGCAATCGATTCAGACATACTCATCCCACCTAAACGCGCGCCAATTCCACACCCCGCTACCTTACCAACTATCCCAAGCACAAGCACTATCATAGTGAGAAAAGGATCGAAATGAGCGAAAAAATCGACCTTCAACCCAATTGAAATGAAGAAAAGCGGCGCAAAAATGTTGGTTACAAACTGATGGATAATCTCACGCGTCTCTTCCTTAAGATGGCTGCTATCCCCAATTACCACCCCCGCCATAAAAGCCCCAAATATTGCGTGTATGCCTGCTGCCTCTGTCATTGCCGCCGCAACCAAACCGGCGATAAATATGTAACTCAGAATGCTGCCGGGATATGAAAACTTCTCCTGTAAACGCGGAACAAGACGATCGCTTAACGGTTTACCGATAAAATACAGAAGCGCTAAAAACAGGAATATACCACCTATTTGAGTTAAGAAATTGGTGCTGCCGCCACTGGTGATCATCCCAATAATAACAGAGAAAAATATCCAGCCGAATAAATCGTTCACTATTGCTGAGGCTATTATTATTACTCCAATTTCTGATTTCAACAGGTTCATATCCATTAGCGTTCGCGCTATAACCGGTAAAGCCGAAATGGAAAGCGCCGTACCCATAAAAAGCGCAAATATCAGAGTATCACCGTGTTGAGCACCAAAATACTCGGAGAAAAAATAAAACGGAATAAACCCAAGCACGAACGGCAGTATGACCCCTAATACGCTTGTATAAACTGCCGTTTTTCCCTGTTTCGCTATTAAAACTAAATTAACCTCTAACCCCGAAACAATCAACAGCATTATTACAGCAAGCTGAACTATGCCGTTTAATACCAAAGAGACATTACCCGTCTGTGGGAAAAGCATCCCTTGAAACTCGGGTAAAAGATTACCAAAAATTGTGGGACCCAGCAATATACCGGCAATTATTTCACCAATTATCGCCGGCTGGCGCATCTTGCTGAACATCTCACCCAAAAACCTGGCGAAAAACAGCATAATACTGATAGCAACCAGAAAGGTTACAACTTCCGTATGGGTCATTTGTAAAGTAGTGTGTTTGTGGGAATTCGCTCGAAAAGGAACTCCAAATCGTGGGTAAATATTCTGTCGATGAAGTTCAGCCTTTTCTCACTCATTGTAACTACCAGCAAATCTGCATTTTCAGACTGAGCATAGTTTAAACACTCCCAACCTTCAACACCGTAGAGAACTTCACTGTTGAACTCATCTTTTTCCATCCCTACCCCCTGCCCAAAAAATTGGATTTTCTGCTTCTCTATTCCCATCAATTCCTTGCGCATACTGTCCGTCTCATTAGTAGAACCGGAATCAAAAACAACGCTCGGAAGCCCCGGTATGTTTATCTCTTTAATAAGTGTCAGCTTCTCCGGGTGGTCGTGCCGCGCTATCTGAAGTGCAACCTTTGCGGCTTCTTCACCCTTTTTATCGTAACAAACCGATACTATTATGTTCTTAAATCCGAATCTTTCCCCCTCAGGTTTTGTCAGCACTAAAATCGGGCAGTGGCAGTGCCTCATTATGTTGCGCGCCACCGATCCAATAAAGGTTTTTATCCCTCTTTCCTTTTCAAGCGCACCGATTATTAAAAGGTCTAAACCTATTTCTTTGCTTTTTTTGATTATCACTTTGGATGGTTCACCCGAGAGCCAAACCAACTCGGTCTCTCCGGAAAATGTGTTCTCTTCTATAAGATGATGAAGCCGCTGTTCAGTGGTACTGTCCCGCACTCCAACATGCAGAAAATAGAGTTTGAAACCGAAAAGAGCCTGCAGACGGGATGCTTCACTTAAAAGCTTTTTACCGGTGGGGGAAAATGTAACTGCTAAACCTGCTTTTTTGAATATTGCGTCCATCTTTATATTCCGTTATTAAGTACCACAATTTAATAAAGAATGATGACTTTCGGAAACAAAAATGCTCAGTTCGGGTATTTCTCGTCGTAAAGTTTGCGGAAAGCCTGCACATCTGCCCAGGTATCATGCTTCCAGTTGGGATTTCTGAGCAAAGCAGCGGGGTGAAATGTAGCCATCATTTGAGCACCGTGTATGTTAAACACCTTGTTCCTGAAATTGCCAAGTGTTCCCTTGCGCTCAAGCAGCGCCTGAACTGCTGTGCCCCCCAGACATAAAATGAAATCAGGCTTTATTAATTCTATCTGCTTTTGAAGATATGGGCGGCATTCGGCTATTTCACTGTCGAAAGGTGTCCGGTTACCCGGTGGGCGGCACTTCACAATGTTTGCAATGTACACCTCTTCTCTGCTGAAATTTATAGCCTTTAGGATATCGGTCAGCAACTGACCTGCACGCCCGACAAACGGACGCCCTTTTGCATCCTCATCTGCTCCCGGTCCCTCACCAATCAGCATAACCCGAGCATTCGGGTTTCCCTCGCCGAATACGAAGTTTTTTCGTGAAGCACCAAGCGGACATTTAAGACAGTGGTTTATTTTGCTTTCCAAATCATCCAAAGAAACCGCTGAATCTATAACTTCCTGCGTCGGGTACTCGGGGCTTCCGGGTTGGTAAGCTTTACCGGTGCCTTCTGCGTCGTGTGCTTTAAGGGCTGCATGCTGCTTTTGTGGTTGATATGAACCCTGCGAAAAGCTGCTTGCACCAGTTCTGCCGGCTTGTTGTGCCCGTTGGGAAAGACTCAGTCCTCCCGGTTCCCCCGTTCCCGATGGGATACTTCTTTTATCTTCAAATTTTGGGATTTTAAGGCGTGTGTAAAGGTCATCACCAAACTGTTCCTGCTGAAGTTTAAGCGATTTAATTATTTCGTCTTTTGCTTTCATTGTTGCCCCTGCAAACGGTAAGCGATAAAATCAGTGCCACTCAATGTAATTTTGATCGTTTTCACCCTTAATCACATCCCACCTGCAAACCGGCTTGATTCTTCTGCAGAAGTGTATCCAGTATAAGGTGCGCAATTTCTTTTTTCGACCGCAACGAGTGCTTTACTTCCGTCCCGTCTTTCTCTAAAATAGTAACGGAGTTAGTGTCATACTCAAACCCGCTTCCCGGTTCCTGAAGAGAGTTCAGAACTATCGCGTCTAACCCTTTTTCTTTCATTTTCCTCTTGGCATTCGCAAGCTCGTTGTCTGTTTCTAACGCAAACCCGATTGTGTAGCCGGCAATTCCTGTAACTAAAGTTAAAATATCCTCTGTTTTTGTCAGTTCAATTGGCGCAGGCTCACCCCCTTCTTTTTTAATCTTTTTGGGTTTAGCCTCTTTCGGTTTGAAGTCTGCCACTGCTGCCGACATTATCAGTGTGCTGTCGCCGTTAATGTTTGCACGGACTGCTTCCGCCATTTCAGAAGCACTGCGCACCTTAACGGTTTTTATCTCCGGGTAGATATACTCATTTGAAGGCCCGCTTACCAAAGTTACTTCTGCACCACGGGTGAAAGCCGCTTTTGCTATTTCGTACCCCATTTTGCCGGAAGAACGGTTGCCAATAAACCGGACAGGATCGATATCTTCGTATGTGGGTCCCCCCGTTACGGTGATTTTCCACCCCGCTAAATCTCTACCCCGCCCCGAAATTACCGTGTAAACAGCGTCAACTATTTTTCCAATTTCCGGAAATCTTCCCGTTCCGGTCAGTCCGCTCGCCAATTCACCATATTCCGCATCAATCACATATACGCCTCGCTTGCGCAACGAATCAATATTCTCTTGAGTTATGGAATATTCGTACATATCGTGGTCAGCTGCGGGTGCAATTATCATGGGCGACCTGCGTGCGGTTACTAATGTGGTTAGGGCGTTATCGGCAAAGCCATGCGCAATTTTTGCAAGTGTGTTCACCGAGCAGGGGGCTATAAGCAACAAATCTGCCCACAACCCATATTCAATGTGCCAGGGGTCAACTTCGAGGTTTCCGTTCAAATCTTCCGGAAAAACCCGTTGAATTACACGGTTTTTGGATAGTGTAGAAAGTGTAAGCGGGGAAACAAAAGCAGCCGCCGAAGGCGTGGCTACTACACGCACCTCAGCGCCGGTTCCGATTAGTTCACGAACAAGATAACAACTCTTGTATGCCGCAATACACCCCGTAACTCCAAGTATTATTTTCTTGCCTTCGAGAAGACGGGGTGCGCCCATGATCAGCCTCTGTCGCGGTACTCGGTATGTATCTTTCCGTCAAGCAGAAGATTCAATGCCTGGATGTGAGCCTTATCCCGTTTTTCGAACTCAAGTGATATCCTGAGCTGGTCGGGGTTGTCAAGGTCTTCACCATCTTCGGAAGTGTTCTCGGGAAGTGCCGCGAGTTCCTGCTTGAATTCTATTCTTTGAGCGTCGTTCAAAATACGCGCCCGCTTAGCGGCGATAACGATAGCCTCGTAAACATTAGCCGCACTTGCATCGATCTCTCTGAGATCAACCGGTGTTATTCCCATTATTGGTTACCTCCAATTGTTTTGGGTTTTTCTATCAATTCTAAAACTTCATTTACACATTGACTAAGGTCGTTGTTCACAACCGTGTAGTCAAACTTATCTTTCTGCGATATTTCCATTTCCGCCCTTGAAATTCTTCTTTCTAACTGTTCGGGGCTTTCGGTGCTTCTGCCCCTTAGCCTGGTAATTAATTCCTCAAAACTCGGCGGCATCAAAAAAATCAGAATAGCCTCCGGAAATTGCCCCTTTATTTTCAGTGCACCTTTAACATCAACCTCTAAAAAAATATCTTCACCCCTCGAAATTGTGGTTATAAGTTCGCTTTTAAGCGTTCCGTAAAGGTTTCCGAAAACCTCTTCCCACTCTACAAATTCATCTTTCGCAATTTTTTCCTGAAATTCTTCCCGCGAAATAAAATAATAATCTTTATCCGGCACCTCGATACCCCGGGGAGCCCTCGTTGTTGCCGAAATCGAAAAACGAATTGCCGGTTTAATTTCCTTTATCTTCTTTATTATCGTCGTTTTTCCGGTGCCGCTCGGCGCTGAAATTACGAAGATTCTTCCCACCTTACCCTCACTACTCAATATTTTGCACCTGCTCTCTTATGCGTTCTATTTCATCCCTGATTACAACTGAACGGTGCACCGCTTCAGTTGAAAGAGACTTTGAAGCAAGCGTGTTCGCCTCACGGTGCATCTCCTGACAAATGAAATTTAGTTTCTTCCCCGCCTCTTTTTCATTCTGTAATGTATCCAGAAAAAAGTTTAAATGACTGCGAAGCCTTACACACTCTTCTGTAATATCTGATTTATCAGCCAACATTGCAATTTCATATTCTATTCTCTCAGGGTTAATATTATTGTTTCCTATAATATCTATTACCCTCTCCTTCAACTCGGCGAAATAATCTTTCACCTTCCCACTGTAGTCTTTCTCAGTTTCATTTAATTGTTCTTCAATCAGCCCGATTCTTCCCGAAAGATCTGCTGCCAGTGCACGCCCTTCGGCTTCCCGCATCAGGTTGAGTTGTTCCACTGATTCGGTAAGCACATTTTTTAGATGTTCAAAATGCTCCTCATCAAGATCATCCAATTCCGGGGTGAAAATATCCCGAAAACTGATAACATGTTCGAGTGCAATATCACCGTTTATACCGTAGTTTTTTTTCATCATACCAAAAACACTCAAAAGCTCTTTCAGCTTGGTTTCGTTCAAAAAGAATGTTTCATTCTCATTCTCTTCCGGCTTAACCGATATACTGATGTAAATTTTCCCCCGCCTTATCATGTTTTTGAGTAACTCACGGATCTCATACTCCTTGCTCTGAAGGATTGTCGGAAGCTTGAGTGTAATTTCAAGGTATCGGTTGTTCAGGCTCTTTATCTCCGCTTCAAAAGAATATCCTTTGAAAGTCGAGACAGCCTTTCCGAAACCCGTCATGCTGAGTATCATAAAATCCAAAATTAAAAGTTTTAAATATAAGGAATTTAAAGGAGTTAATCAATTCGCAACTGATTATCAGAACGCTTCACCAATTCCAAAATGAAACTGCATCAGATCAAAAAATCGCCTCTGAAACAGCGGGGTCCTGTCGTATGGGTCATATACCTTAAAGCCAAAATCTAACCTGAAAGCGGCTATTTGTGTGTAGAACCGGAACCCAAACCCGGCAGCTACCGCTAATTCATTAAGTTTTACATTGGTTAGGTCTTTCCACGAGTTTCCCCAATCTAAAAACAGAGCCGCTCCCAGCAATTCCCCCATCCGCTTGCGCAACTCGAACGACCCCTCAACCATTATTCTACCCCCGGGGATGTTCTCATTATCGTAATTTTCACTGTCGATTCTTTGCCTTGGGAACGCCCGCGAACTCCACCCGCGAACTGAGTTGGAACCACCCACGAAAAACTCCTTGACATACGGAACATTCTCCGGATCACCGGAAAGTGTGGCGATGTAGCCACCGGTATATTTCATCGCTAATACTAAGTCGTTCAATCCACTTAGTGGAAAATAGTAGCTGCCCGTAATTTGGGTCTTCAGGAATAACAAGGACCTGTAATCACCCGTAAAAATTTTTGAAAACAGATACGGGAAAAAATTCCCTTCCTCAAAATAAATGCTGTAGTTTGCGCCTGTTGTGGGAAATATTACATCATCTACATGAGTGGAAAAAAGCAACGAGCCAAAACCTGCTGACATTAAATCGTTGGATGGGTTACCTAACCTCGAATTTATCAGCGTTTGTTTATTGTACTCCAATGCGTAAAACAGACTCATATTGTTTACGAATGTGAACTTCGGCAGTTCAAATTCAAAGTTCAGTTTAGCCTTATAGGTACTGACCTGCAAAAATTCTATTTTTGTTATTAAACTTGAAAACTCAAGGCTGCCCAAAATCGGCTTTTCAAATATGTAGGGCTGTTCAATCCGGGCTTTAAACTCACCGGCACCGGTAGTGACTGTATCCGAAAGTGTGATAAGCGAAAATATTCTTTCTATATTGAGCGAAAAAATATCCTGATAATATATCTGTGCCTTAGATGTGAATCGTCTTGCCCCGCCGAAAAAATTCTTCCGGTTATACTCAATACTAACACCAAAATTAAATGCGTTTTGGATGTTGTTCATCACCAACTCCGGGTTGAGATCGTTCATCTTCGTTATATTTCCGTCTATTTTAAGAGGAACTAACGAATCCCTGATCTCTTCAATTGCCGGATATAATCTGATATAACTGAACAAACCGGTACGATACAACCTCACCTGAGCCTGGGTTACCCGGTTTATATCGTACAGTTCACCCCATTTTAAGCCCGTCAGGTCACTTATCATTTCCGGCTCCACTTCCGACTTACCTTCACCTCCAAGCGTAACGCCAAGCGAATCAATATAGTATTTATTCCCAAGTGTGAATGAAATATCCACAGGTGCAACATCTGCCAAAGTATCTTTAACAACTATGGTGCTGTCGTAATTCGAGAGCATGTACCCTTCTGATTTTAGAAGCCCAAGCACATTGTTCACCGAATAGATAACCCCATCCTGTGTGTAGGGTGAGCCTTCTTTGATCGTTAGCCTGTCGTTAACCTTCCAAAATTCCTGTGGCGGATATTTTTCCAAACCGTGAAGGGTTATTTGACCGAAATTTGCCCGGCTCCCTTCGTTTACGATGTAAGTTAAATCTGCCACGCCGGATGACGAGTCAAGCGAGTAGTAATACTCAACGGTGGTCTTAAAAAAACCCTGAGAATTGTAGAAAAGTAAAATATTCTCCATATCTTCAGGAACCAGCGAGAGATCAAAATAAACCGGCGGCGCCCCTAACGAGGTGAAGGTGTTTACAAACTGGAATATTTTGTTCGGGCTTTCTTTCGATTTTATTATTGAAAGGAGCACCTTACCGGGAATCGAATTGTTCCCCTCGAATCGTATATTTTCCAGCTCAAAACGAAGATCGTCCTGTGCTGAGATCATTCGACTGAAAGAGACGATTAACAGTAAGGTAACTAACCTGATCTTCAATAAATCTCCGGATTTGAATAGGTGTGATAACTGAGAGTTGTTCCGGGGGGCTTTATTCCTCGGAACAACCCCTCCGTTGAACCGGAGTTAAACTTCCATTATCTCTTTTTCTTTGTGGGCTAAGATCCGGTCGATCTCGCTTATATGATCATTGGTGATCTTTTGAACTGTCGCTTCGGAATCTTTTGTGATATCCTCGGATATCTTATCTTCTTTCTGTTTCTTTTTTAGATGTTCGTTTGCGTCTCGGCGGATATTTCGAATCGCTATTTTTGCATCTTCTCCAAATTTTCTGACTAATTTTACGAACTCTTTGCGCCTCTCTTCAGTAAGCGGCGGAATGGGTATTTTCAGGTTTGTTCCGTCGTTCATCGGGTTCAGTCCCAGATCAGCCTGAAGTATTGCTTTCTCTATCGTTCCGATCATGTTTCTGTCCCACGGGGAAATCGAAAGTGTGTGCGCATCCAACACGCTGACATTTGCCGTTTGATTAAGCGGTGTGGGTGTGCCGTAGTAGTCAACCCTTATTCCGTCTAATAATGCAGTGGTAGCTTTTCCGGTTCTTACTTTCGCCAATTCGCTTCTGAAAGCTTCCACCGATTTATTCATTTTTTGTGTGGCTTCCTTAATTATCTGTTCCATCTGTATCTCATTCAAAAATTAATGAATTTCAACCCTAAATTTAATTTTAACCCGTGTGATTTACAAATGTGCCGATGTTCTCGCCCATCACCACTTTCAACAGGTTGCCGGGTATGTTCATATTAAAAACTTTCAGGGGAAGGCTGTTCTCCTGGCATAAACTGATTGCCGTTAAATCCATCACCCTTAAATTTTTGCTCAACACATCCAGATAACTTATGGCGGTGAACTGTTTTGCATTCGGATTTTTTTCGGGGTCAGAGTCAAAAACCCCGTCAACACGGGTGCCTTTAACAATCACATCAGCTTCTATTTCAACGCCCCGCAACGCCGCAGCTGTATCTGTGCTGAAATATGGGTGACCGGTGCCCGCCGAAAAGATCACTACCCTCCCCTTTTCCAAATGGCGGATCGCACGCCTGCGAATGTATGGCTCGGCTACTTCATCCATTTTTATTGCTGTCATTAAGCGGGAGTAAACCCCCACTTTTTCTATCGTGTTTTGAAGTGCAAGCGAGTTTATCGTGGTTGCTAACATTCCCATCAAGTCACCCGTTACACGGTCGATTCCCTCGCTTTCGGCACCCAACCCGCGGAATATGTTTCCACCACCGATAACTATTCCTACCTGAACACCGATGCTGTGTACGCTTTTTATCTCATTTGCAAAAAAATCAAGCATTTCAGGGTCGATACCGAAACCCTTTTTACCCATCAACGATTCACCACTTAATTTAAGTAAGATTCTGCGGAATTTTGCTGACGACATCGCTGCCTCTCCTCTTCTCTTGTTTTCTTTTCCTTTGGTAACCGTGAGATTCTTTTGAAATCTCTCCCATCCATTGCTGTTTTTTTTATATAAAAACTTATACAAAAAAACTATATAAAAAAAGGTCTTAAGAACCTTAAGACCTTCACTAACTCTTTACCTCCGATTACTCTGAGCCTTCGCCCAACGCAAATCGTCTGAATGTGGCGACGGACATTTCAGTGCCGTTTGCTTTGTTAACTTCTTTTAACCACTCGCCAACCGTCTTTTTATCTTCACGGAAGAACGACTGCTCTAAAAGCACCACTTCTTCGAAATATTTGCCGAGCTTGTTCTTGGCGATAAATTCGATCTTATCTTCAGGCTTCCCTTCTTTTCTGAACTGCTCTTTGTAGATTTCAAGTTCTTTTTCGATCAAATCGCTCGGAACTTCCTCGCGGGAAACCGATACAGGGCTCATTGCCGCCACTTGCTTTGCTATATCCTGCATTACAGGTTTCAGGTTTTCGTCGGTAACCGCCACATCTTTGAAGGCTACAAGCGAACCCAAACGGTCACCGTAGTGAATGTAGAAATCTACCATTCCATCTGCTGAATCTAAATAAGCAACGCGGGAAACCTGCAGTTTTTCACCGATTTTTGCCGTCATTTCGTTCAGCATTGTGGTTATTTCAGGTGTTGCTTCAAGAAAAGCATCAATATCATTTGCCTTTTTTGTAAAAGCAAGTTCTGTTACTTCTTTCGAAAAAGCGACAAAATCATCAGATTTTGCCACGAAATCTGTCTCGCAGTTTACTTCTACAAGAACGCCGTATTTTTTATCATCAGAAACCTTAGCCGAAACAATACCCTCGTTGGCTGCCCGGTCAGCTCTTTTAGCCGCAAGCGCTGCACCTTTTTTCCGCAGGTAATCAATTGCTGCATCCATATCGCCGTTAGATTCCACTAAGGCTTTCTTACAGTCAAGGATACCGGCACCGGTTCGTTGTCTTAATTCATTTACTTGTGCTGCTGTTACGCTCATTATTCTTCTGATCCTTTGTTATCGCTTTTATCCTGCTGTGTTTTATCTCTTTCTTTTCTCACTCTTTCGGGTTCAGCAGCGGCTTCAGCTTTCTTTTCCTTAGCCCTGGCCGAACCTTCTTTAACGGCTTCAACCATCGTTTTTATCACTAATTCAATAGTTTTTACCGCATCATCATTCGCAGGAATTATATAATCTATCAGGTCGGGGTCGCAGTTTGTATCCACCATCGCATAAACGGGGATGTTAAGCCTTTTGGCTTCTTTAACCGCAATCGATTCCTTTTTAACATCCACGATGAAAACTGCACCGGGCAGTTTGTTCATCGTTTCAACGCCTTCAAGTATTTTTCTTAATTTGTCTTTCTCACGGGAAAGGAACAGCCGCTCTTTCTTGGTGATCTTCTCGAAAGTACCGTCTGTCTCCTGCCGTTCGATTTGTTGGAGTCTTTTAACACTTCTTCTGATTGTCGCAAAGTTAGTAAGCATGCCACCGAGCCACCTTTCAGTAACCCAGTTCATCCCGCAGTTACGGGCTTCTGTTTCAATGATGTTTTTGGCTTGCTTTTTCGTACCGATGAACAGAACCTTGTCGCCCTCGGCAACTATATCACTGAAGGCAACCGCTGCCTCGGTGATCATTTTCTTGGTTTTGTTCAGGTCTATTATGTGTATGCCGTTTTTTTCCATGAAGATGTATGGCTTCATTTTCGGGTTCCAACGGCGTGTAAGATGACCGAAATGCGCTCCGGCTTCGATCAATTGGGTCAGTTCTAAATCGTACATCTGTGCTCCTGTTGTTCTTCTTCCCTCCTCCACTTTACCTTAAGCCTAATGGCACAGGCGGTAAATCAAAGGGAATGTTGATGTTTGAAAAAATTGAAAATAGAAAATTTTATCTCTTAGAGAACTGGAATCTCTTGCGCGCTTTCGGTCTCCCGTATTTCTTGCGCTCTACCATTCTCGGGTCTCTTCTTAAATATCCCTCTTGTTTAAGTGGGGATTTGTACTCTTCGTTCTCCGCCGTTAACGCTCTGGCAATGGCTAAACGAACTGCCTCTGCCTGACCGGAAGGACCACCCCCCTGTACATTGGCAAAAACATCGTAACGACCGGCGAGTTCCAACTTCTCAAATGGCGCAACCACATCATCCTGCTGCGTTTTCTGTGCGAAGTATGTTTTCAGTTCCCGACCGTTTATCGTCACTTTTCCTTCACCCGGGCGCAATACAACGCGGGCAACTGCGGTTTTTCTTCTTCCGACAAATAAAGTGTCTGACATTAATTCTCCGTTATATTGAAATTAATTCGGGCTTCTGAGCGCTGTGTGGGTGCTCGGAACCACGATATACCTTTAAATGATGAAAGATTTTCTTGCCAAGGCGAGTTTTTGGTAACATACCTTTAACGGCATGCTCGATCACAAACTCAGGCTTGGTTTTAATCAAATCACCGTACATTTTTTCTTTCAGCCCACCCGGGTAACCACTGTGGTGCTTGTAAACCTTTAACTCGGCTCTTTTACCGGTAACGATTACTTTATCCGCATTGATCACAACTACAAAATCACCGGTATCTGCGTTCGGGCTGTATTCCGGTTTCCGTTTACCTCTAATGATACAGGCAACTTCGGTCGCTAATCTGCCAAGCACTTTGCCCGAAGCATCCACTACATACCACTTCTTTTCTACTTCTGTGGTACTGTACCATGGAGTCATTTTTTCTTGCTTCAAAGTTTATCCTCCAACTCCAAATTAAGTTTTTTCAAAGACCACAAATATAATATTTTTTCGCGAGAAATACAATTTTTTAATTTTATATGAAGTGGTAAGATTTTTAATTTTGCTGCCGGGGTAAATATACAATTGCGTGACAAAAATCAAGTATTTCACACCCCTCGTTTTAATGTATGACCGCGCAGGTGGAACGAAAATGATTACTCTAAATTATCAAAAAACAGTGTGGAATTGAGACTTTCTGTATGACCGCACAGGTGGAACGAAAATGATTACTCTAAATTAACAGAAACCCGTGTGGAATTGAGACTTTCTGTATGACCGCACAGGTGGAACGAAAATGATTACTCTAAATTAACAGAAACCCGTGTGGAATTGAGACTTTCTGTAAAAATTCACCAAAAAGCGCACATTTTTTTTGATGCGTCTCAAAAATAAAAAGCAGTTAAAAATACCCAAATGACAAAAAATGGAAAACGCTTCCACACGGGGAAGCGCACAACTCCACCGCCGGCGAAATTTGCAAAATATTTTTAATTTTTTGCCTCACTTCGCCGGCGTTCAGATTAAATTAGAGGTTCCGTTAACCCTGAATCAGATGAAATTATATCTAATTTTTTTTCTCTAACCTTCACCTTGCCCACAATACGAAGACCACTCGAAAGTGAATCCTCTGAGATCCCTTCTCAAAAGGTTATTACCTAACCTGATAGACCTCTTTCATCCAACGGATGGTATTAGCAATGCCTTCATCTAAACCAACGGTTACTGTATGTCCGAGATCCCTCTCGGCTTTTGAAGAATCTACTCTCTTCGAACGCGTGGTCATTACTTCTGATTCCCGGTAGGTAACTAATGAGTCATCCTTACCGATATATTTTAAAATTTTATTCGAAACAGACTCAATATCGTGATAGTCTGTGCCGCCTATATTATAAACTTCTCCCGCTTTGAAATTTTCCGCTATCTTGGAAAGTGTCCTGGTGACATCTGATATATATATGCTGGTCCTTGTATGGTTTTTGTAAACCGTATAAGGTATATTATGAAGTGCTCTGTAAACAAAAAGGCAGATCATCGAACGGTAGGGAGTGTAATATTCACCCGGGCCATAAGTATTGAACAACCTGACACGGACACTCTCGGTGCCGTTCATTAACGCGGAGTTAATAACCTGTTGTTCATTTACCCACTTGGAAAGAGCATAATCATTCAGCTGCTTTATCTCTGTATTATCCATAACGGATTCAACCATCAGATCGTTATGGTCGCCGTACACTTCCGAAGTACTGAAGTAAACAGCCTTGAAACCCTCTCTTTCCTGCATGCGTAGGATGTTTTTGGTACCAATAGCATTGGTTTTCCAAACAGTTTCGTAGTAGTCTTCACCGTTCCATCTGCCAAATTCGGCAGCAAGGTGAAAAACAAAATCGAATTTTCTTGGGGTGTTCATATAGCCACTGCTCCAGCCACCACCGGTCCACAGTCTTTCCAACTGGCGGAACTCGCTCACATCAATGCGAGCGTAATTTTCGTTGTGATAGTGGGGATCAATATCTATTACGAAAACCTCGTGCCCTGCTTTCTTTAAATCGGTAACTAAAGCCCTCCCAACGGCTCCCAGTCCACCTGTAACCAAAATCCTCATAACCCAAACCTTTTCAGGCACTAAAGAGTGCCCAAATAACAGACATAAAAGCGCATATAACTACACGCTTTTATTCATGTCTTGAATTTTATTGTTACCTAAAAAATTAACCTTTACCTATAGGCAAAAATAAGAAATATTTGTTAGAATAAAAATATTTTTTCCTCTTTTAATAAAATTTTTTTTGTACTGCCGCGCGAATTAATTCTGTTTTAACAGCAAATGGTATTTTTCATTTAACTATTTCACAAATCTGTTTATATTTGATTTTGTTTCAATTTAAAATCGCAGATAAACACCGGTTTGAACAGATCATTCTTCAGTAAATTGCCCGAACAATGCCGATTAATTCAGCTCCTGTTTTCTTACAGAGCCTTTCTCGTCGTTTCTGCGTTGTTGTTACTCTATGCGATTGTTGGTTCTGTTTTTTTGGAGGCTTTTTATACACGCTACGATATTTGGGATCATATAGCCCAAATCATCGCCTTCAGAGATTCCCCCTTTTCACCTGTTGACCCTTATATCAACGGAAATGGTGCCTCACATTTGATGACGCCCTATCATTTTCTGCTTGGTATTATTTCAAAACTATCCGGGCTAAGTCCTTTGGTGGTGTTTACGGCTGCCGGAGTTTTCAACCTCGTTTTCTTCTTATACAGCGTGAAAATTTTAGCCGAAAAATACTTCGGAGATAAAAACTATTCTCTAACCGTTCTGGTAGTTTTTTTATTTGGCTGGCTTTTCCCCCCCCTATCAAGCGGTTACTATAACTTTGGTCTGATTCCGTTAACTTTGGGTTACCCTTACCGGTTTGTCTTTCCCTTTATCCTGCTTACTGTTGCAAATTTTAACCCTGATGAGAAATTCTTTAAAAACCTGAGTTATCTCTTTATTGCCGCTTTTTCTTTCGCCATTCACCCCCTTTCGGGTGCCTTTATAATGTTGATTATTCTCGGGAAAACAATTTTTGCAAGCAACAAATGGAGCTTCAACCGTACCATGCAGATGCTGCTCCCCGTTTTCGCACTTCTTATTTCTTTTTTGTGGCAATTCTACCCTATTGCTTCAATGCTGTTCTCTTCAATGGAAACTTCCGTTTTTAATCTGCCGGATAGCTATAAGTGGTATTACACCGGTATTTGGTCGTTTCTGCTCCTGTTGCCCCCTTCGTTAATCACTTTTTACAAAGTATTCAAAGAAAATCGAAAAGACTGGCGGGTTATTCTGTTCGTTTCTTTAATCCCGGTTTACATCTTAAACTTTTTCATTATTAAAAATGAACCAATTGCCAGGTTTACGGTTTTCACTCTATTTTTAATGCACTTGGCAACTATCGAATGGATGATAAGATCATTCCCATTATTAGGTAAAATATCTCAACATTTGGTTATTTTGGCTGTGGGGCTTTTGGCGCTTCTTCAGTTTCCGTTTTCCTTCAGCACCATTTCAGTTTTCCCTGATTTTAAAAACGGTAAACCGTTAGGGTATTATTCCAATTTCAGATACTACAACGAATATTCCCGGTTGGATTCTTTAATTTCAGATAACGGGGTAATCTTGGCACCGGTTCCCGTTTCAACAATGATTGTCAGAGTTACACATCAAAAAACGGTTGTGTATTACTACCCGAACCCCGCAATCCCCGGCACAAAAGAAAAAAGCGCTGATATTGAAAACTTCTTCAGCGCTTCTTCAATTGAACAAAAGCGTTCCATTCTTAAAAAATATGGCGTAGATTACATTATCACGGCTGATAGATTGGAAACAATTCAGAAATTGGGCGTATCTGCTCAGATTATCGGGACACTCGACGGCTACAATATATTCAAAATATCGCTCATCGATTCACCTAACGGACAATCGCTAATTTCTCTGTGATTCTTTCCGTTTTGTCTCCTTTTTTCATTATAACTCTGTAAAAATAAACGCCGTTGGCAAGTTCATCGCCGTCTTCATCGAGTCCGTCCCAGTAAATCCGATTAAAATCATACTTCAGCTGCGAAACCGGAACCTCCATATCCCTGATTTTTCTTCCTGCAACCGTGTAAACCACTATTCTTAACTGTTCGGGAATTTGAGTTAGCTTAAAAGTGAACCAGGTATCTTTAATAAACGGGTTCGGATAGTTATACACATTCAGCAATTTTGCCTCGTTCATTACTGAAAAATGCTTTTCAATTCGTGCCGTATCAGCGAAAGAGCTTGCATTTCCGCGGGCAACAACGCTGAACTCATGGTCTCCATCCGGGAAGCCCGGTTTGTATCTAACCGTTATTTTGGGGTTGCTGTTGCTGAAAGAATAACTTACACCTTCTGACTTGAAGAAAACAGGGTTGCCGTTTAACTTCATCGATATGGTGGTGGTATCTGTCAGCGGAATCGATGAAAAATCGTATAATTCAATTTTGAACTCCGCTTGTGGGTTGATATATTCTCCATCAGGAATATCGGTCCCGTCGATCGTAAACGCCAGATATGGTTTGGAAGTGTCGCCTTTTATGTAAAATGGGACATTGTATGTGTTGTTATCCCTGAAAAACTCTTTCAAAACATTTTCAGGATCAATCGTAATTATAAACTGCGCCGTACCCAGTTCAATCGGCGCTTCGTAATCGATACTAAATGCTTTGTGCGAAAATGCAGGCAGTGAATCAACCGTCGTTTCAAAAATTTTCACCGGCGGGTCATTTTTTACCTGCGATTCTACCCGCACCTTGAAATTACGCGCAACTGTTTCGCTTCCATTCGAGACTTTGAACCCCAACGAAAGATTTCGTCTTGGCAGCACAGTGTCTGCTGAAATAGTAACACTTTGGTAGTTTGTCCCCACTTCGGTAAAATCCTGATAAGTGACAAACAAACCGGTTATTTCCGGAGATGATTTTTTATCAAGGCTCTTCAAATCACCCCTTATTTTAATCTTCTCGTAACCTGACGAATTAAGGAAACTTAGATCGTAATTCGAGTTTGAACCTGTTAAATACCCCGTTGTATCCACTGTGCCGTCCCCCTTTTTTCCTATCACACGGAAACTTAAGGTGCTTGAGTCCGGAGTGTTTGCAGCCACCTGCAACCCATCCCACGAAGTAACGGGTCCAATCTCATCAGTAACCAAACTTCCGTCAACGGAAGTAAAACGGTAAAGTGAATCAAAGCTAACAGCTCCGAAATTGGCTTTTTTCCATCCCTCCGGGATACTTCCAACGGGTGCGTTTTTCCGCCCCACCATAAACCATGAATCGCGCACACCCACAGAATCAATATACTTGCTTCCGAAACCTTTCAATTTGGTTCTCAAATCCGCATCAGTACCGGTGAACGGATCATGTGCTGCTGCAACGATCAAAATTTTGCTTTCATCCAACGAATCCAACAAAGCTTTGTACCGGTCACGGTCCCCCACTGTGTTTCCGAAGGTTAAGTTATAAGATTGCGTGTATAAGAACCGCATATCTTCAGCGTTAAAAACCGCAACATTATGGCTAAGCACCGTGTTGGAAACTAAGGCATTGTTACCGTTGTAACTTATTACAGCAGAGTTGCCGTCATAATATCCGGCTGCGGTAACATGAAGGGCTACACTTCGATCCTGCAGTGAAAATTTTCCATTCCTGAACCCGGCGTTAATCCCCTCGCTTCCGGCAAAAGCAATACTATCGGTCAGCCCAAAACCGTTCCGGTCACCTAAATAGAATGTCCTGACACTTCCGTAATCACCGGAACTGCTCTCCTTCACTCTGAAATAATATCTTCTGTTTTTTTGCAGCGAAGAGAGCGAAACCTTGGTATAGAATGAATCAAACGGTACTGAAAATTGAGTTGCTCCGGCCATCTGTGGATCGGTGGCTATTTGCAAATCTATCCTTTCAATTTCCGGTTTCCTCAACGGATTAATAAAATAAAGATAATCCTTTATGATGTTTTCACTGCTGTACTTCAAGTTATCGCGCGAACTTGTTGTTGCCACAATAAAGCTTAACGATGCTTCGTTATCGTCGTTGTAAATTTCGTCAATTGCATGGTCGTAATTTAACACTGCCTTCAACGAGTGAACGCCTAACCGGTTCTTTATCGGAATAAAAACTGCAAGCGAATCCCGGAACCCCGGTACCTTACGCATTAGTACGGTATCCAAAACAGTGCTTCCTGCAGAAATGTCGGTTAACCTGATTTTCATTGAATCGTTAGTTTCGCTGCCATAATTGTAATAAATTATAGTCAGTTTAATTGAATCCTGCTTATCATCCGGTTGCGCGGGGTTAATTGTTAAAGATTCTTCCGCAAATGTAAAGTTCGGCTTTGGCGGTATTTTAATCGAGAGATAAGGGTCGCCAAAAAAGGTGTTTGTCATCGCAAACAGCTGCCCGGTTGAAGAATTACCGTAAGTTTGAATCAACTTGACCTTTGCGGTGCGAAGTGCCGACGAAGGTGCCCAAAGACTGTCGTTCAACATACTTTTATAGAAAAGCGCAGGTGCTACACTTGCCGTGCTGCTGAAACCCAAACTTGAATTACTGATGTAAGAAATTGGCTGCCCAGTAGGGTATAACAGAAACTGCTCTGCAAAACAATCCACATCCGGCTCTCCAAATTTGCCCGTGGAACATCCAAAATCGGTCAGTAACGAACCCTTGTTCGATGTGTTCAATAACTGGCTGGGGGTTCGAATATCGTTATCCCAATGGAATGTGCCGGAGTGCCCGACATAAGATAGTATAACACCCCCCTTTTTTATGTTTGCATCAACTTCATCCAATGGGAAGGGCCCGTAATTGCTAAAAACGGGTGTAAATGTTCTGTAATATTGATTGTGATCGAACGAATAAGGTGAATTTGTGAAATATTGCATCAAAGCAGTGTTCTGATTTCTAAAATCAACCGCCTGTCCCTGGTTATCACCTCCGGAGAGCAACAGCACCCGCTTGTTGAACAAATCATATTTCTGCGTGTAATGGTTCGACAGTTTTTCAAAATAATGCCGCACTTCCTCAAAGTTCTTTGCGGGTATCCTGCCTACCAACATCTGCGGAATTACCGATGCAGTTGAATCAAAAACGGATAAAAGATTATCGCTCAAGGGAGAACCGTATGAAGGAACGATGTTCCGCTTAAGTGGATAACGAAAATATGATGAAATGGTGCCACGATAGTCATATCCGGCACTTCCGACCAAAATTGCGTATTCGGGCACGGGGCTTTGCCATGTAGTTTGTGTGGTTCTGAAAAATTCCCGAAGGGCTTCAGTCGAAAAATATCCGTATGAAAATTCATCGTAAACATCGTTCATATCGATAAACATCGTATCTAAATTTTCATGGTTTTTCAGAAATACCAAATGCTGGCGCACCGGTTGAGCAAATTCCGCAACCGAAACCGCCAGATAATCTGCTTTGTTCTGTGGGTTTCGCAGGTTTTTCCACTGCTTTTTGTAGTAAATTGTCGGTTTTAATACTTTTGCGTTGCTTACTAAGAAGTAGCTGTCGTTTGAGTTAACGGTATCCTGCAGCACCAATTCGCCACCGGTGCGCTGCACAAAAATTTTCTTTTTACCGCTTCCTTTTTTCCAAAGCAACAGGCTGTCGGCAGCAACATTCGTTACCTGAATACTTTTAATCGCACCCGTTGCCGTGTAAGGGAAACGAAACAGCAGCGAGTCACTCGTTGCTTTCAGATTCCTCGGGTATTCAATTTCTGCCCAGTCAAGCCACACTGTGTTGATGTCAGTTCCTGTTGGATACGAAAGCACTTTAATTGCATTGTTTCCGCTTGCGAATAAAGAAACCGGAGCAGTGCCTCTTAAGACTGCGCGGTCATATTGGTTTAGTGTGGTTGAATCATAAGTGGGATAAAGAGTTTTCACCTGCAAAGCCAGAATGTGAGAACCGGTCTGAATTGTTGAAGCCGCACTTGTTAATCTTGCATAAAACCGCACGCTGTCGCTTCCGGCAATTTCATTAAGATTGAAATTAGCGGTCATGCTTTTCATATCGTTGGTTACAATCACTCTTTGCCAGTAGAAAGTTTTATTCTCCATGAAATATGGCATTTCCCTGCGAACTATATCTGCGTCAAAATTAAGATACGAAACATCCGTTTCCAAGTGAATCAACTCATGGTAATACTTAAGCGTATCCGTATTTGCACCCAAAGTTTGCGGTGCAGTTACTGCCCTTTCCCCGGAAGCACGGTTCCAGGTTATCCAGTAAACTGTAGTATCGGTAAAACGGTCGAAATATTCGTTATACGGCTGCCCATAGGCGTTAGGGGTGCGATAATTTGGGGCACCCATGTTTCGCTCACCCAAAAATTCGATGTAATCTGTGGGATCAAAGCGATTATCGGTACCGTCGTTCACAAAAATTGGCTCCTGAATCCCTTTTTTCAGCAGTTGAAGTGTCGCAGGTTGTATCTCGTTCAGATTTACACCTTTTGCCTGAAGGTCAGACCCATATACACGATATACCCCATCCTTTGCAACACCAATTTTAACATAGTTTGCACCGAAATCTATCCAGTTGCCTGTGGTATCGTTAGTGGCTGAAATTGCGGTGCCCACTACACTCCCCATTCCTAATGAGCTGCCTGCCCCACCGGAGTTGCTCTTTCCGCCTGAACTGTTCTCACCATTTGAACTGCCTGCCGCACCAAAGCTGCCAGTCGCTCCTGAATTGCCCATTGTTGCAGATGAACCCTTAGAAGCAAATTTCTGTGCATCTTCCGGGTTAATTAACACCCCTTTTAAGAGCGAAAGCGCACTTTCTGAAAAACGAATTCCTTGGTTATAGGTAATCAAAGGTTTGTCGGGAATAACAGTGATTTGAATTTTTTTGATCGTTGTCAGCTCTGCAGTAGCGGGCTGAAAACTGTACTGATTCAAGCGCAAATGAACAACCCGAACCCCTTTTAGCTCAAAATAACCGAGTACCTCGATCGCCGGTTTTACCGCCTGTTTTGCCACTAAAGGCGGTTCAAAATTGAGTTTTATTGTGGTGTCTTTTGTAAGTGTCGCTTCAGGATTTATTGAAGGATTGAAATTTTCGACGCTGCTCTCGATTATCCTAAAATCAACGGTTACTCCGGAACCCGGCGGAATTGCTACGAAAAGTGATTTAGCAGGAAGCGAAAGTTCTCCGGGTCGGGATTCATCATAGTAGCTCATTAGTTTTGTCTGAATATCATCGGTCAACTTTGCAAGAGGCACCAATTCAGGCGACACTTCGAAACGAATTTCATTTCCCGTTTCTTTGTATGAATCAACTCGGTATTGTGCAAAAAGACTTATTGAAAAAGAGAATAAAAAGAATAAAAAAAGTGACTTTCTCACCATCACTAACCTATAACTCGCTTATTTAAATGGGTTTATTGTTTTGCGGATATATTTCTAAGATTACCCTCTAAAATATATGAAATTACCGCCAAATTTTGTAAGTCATTTCTGTTACACGACCTTACATCCGGGCGTTTGCCCTTAACATGGTTATCCGGAGCCACTTTGTACTGAAAAAAATTTGTTCCGCCACTTTACACACAAGCGTTTGCTGTTACCACCCAAACCGCCACCGCAGTTTTTTCAGCTTTGTTTTCACGCGCAAGCAAAGCGACCGCCTGTTCATTGGTATCCAATGTTTCCTGAAGTGGCAATTATCGTATTCTTTATCAGCCTTTATTTCCATTGGGTGCTCTGTAACCTTAAAATTTTTTGCAATGGGCAAATTAAAAAACTTCGCCTCTCCGCTAAAATGCGTTCCCACAACCCCTATGTTGCTTACTAAGTTTTGTTTCGGCACTACACTTAAACCGCGCACCTTTCTCATCGCGATTGATGCCTGATAATCCCAACCTTCATAATCAGGCTTTTCAAAATTTTGCCTGTAAATCCGCATAAAGAATTTTGCTTCTTTTTTACTCGCAAATCTCAAGGGGTTATCACTGTGATTGCCCGCATAAGACTCCTTATTCAACCGGTTCAAAAGTATTTTTGAGTCATATACTACGGTTTCCCAACTCCTTTTCCATGTGCCCCAGCCCCCAAAATGTGCGTAAGTTGAAAAGACATAACTTCCCTTAACCGGGCAAACCCCCTCGCTGAAATTATTCCCGCTTATCATCCATACTTTAGGTTCGTTGGCGTATCGCTCAAAAATTTCTTCACAGAACTGAAAAAACGCACCCGTTGGAACGCAGTCATCCTCCAATATTATCAGCTGTTTTTCCTGCTCAAACGCCTGAGTTATCGCACTGAAGGGCCCCAACCCACAGCCTAAATTATCATCGCAAATCATAGTTTCAAGCTCGCCGCAAAAGTCAATTTTCCCCACCATTTCACGGCATTTTTCGACCTTCTCGATGTCTTCAGTCACGCCGTTTCGGGGACCATCCACAAAAGCGTAGATTTTTCTGAACCGGTGTTCGGATAAGCTATCCAACACTTTGCGCAACATTTCAGGGCGGTTGAATGCTATCACCAAAACCGCTGTATCAACTCTTACCATATTTTCGCTCTGCAATTGCGATCATTAAAAACTGGAGACCTGATGAAATTAAGAAAGCCAACGCAGCACCCGTGTAAAGAATTTCCGCAGTTAAAGCAAATATCAACCCGAAGGTTATCAGGCTGCCCACTAAGTTGATCCCCGCTATTATTTTAACCTTGCCTGCTAAGTAAAGCGGCACCTGAAGTGCCTGAATAACCGGCAAAAAAAGCGCCTGTAAAACAAAAATGTTGGAGTACTGCAACGATTCGTGAAACCTGCCCGCAGTTAAAATCGTGATTATCAAGTCCGAAAAAATAAAATACAACCCAACCAACAACCCCAACATCAGCACAAACAGATAGAACCTTGCTGAACGAAACAATGATCGCTTTTTTGCATCTTCATAAAAGCCCGGCTCAAACGCCTGAAAAAGTGATGTCCCTGCAAGTGTTACAAAATTTCCTATCTGTTTTCCCACATTATACACCCCTAACCCGCGAAAATCGTTATATCTTTCAAGAACAAGTACATCAGCTGCGGGTGCGGTGCTGTGCAGAAACGAAACTAATGTCAGCGGCAACATTTCCCTTATCCCCGCCTTAACCGACGCAATTGAAAGCTTTTCACCATCTCCCCAAATTAAACTTCGACCCAAAAACAGAGCAATTAAGAAGTTGGAAATGGCAATCCCCGCAAGTTTTCCGGTTGCCCCCAATGAAAAAGCCCAAATCAGCCCTACGCTGAAAATTGCGTTCCCGATTACCTGCGAAATCCCCGTGAAAAAATAGTTCCGCCCCTCACCCTCTATCCTGAACTGCACCGTTTTGAATGTTATGAAACTTTGCGTTATTAAAATTGTGAATATAATCAACCCGTTTGGGAAAACCGACATCTCACTTCCGGCAATTATCAGGTATAAATGAAGTGCAACCATCCCGATAACCGTTAACCCCAGATTCCAAAAGAAATTGAAGATTACAATATTCCTGAAGAGCGTTTGGCTTTCGGCTTTATCCAAACTTCTGCTTTTTACTATGTAATAATTTGTCAGAGAAAGAATTGAAAATTGCGTTGCTACGGTTCCCACTGCCGTGAAAAAAGCCACTATACCGAAATCCTCTTTCGTCATCAAAATTGCGTAAAGCGGGAAGGAGATGAACGATACCCCAAGCCCCACAATGGATGTGCCAAAAAAGTAACCGCTGTTTTTGATTACTTTGAAAATATCCCCCTCGCTCAATTTTGTCCGAAGTTTTCCGGACATTCCGCCGAAAATTTTTGCGAAAAAATTAGTGAAAAAACGGCTGAAACGAGCACTAAACGGGAGTTTTGGCTTCATTCAGTCTTACCTGTTTTGGGAAAATTGGCAGGATTTTCGTGGTCATCCGTATTACCATGATTATCCTGATTATTCTGATTATCCAAAGGTTGCGCCGAATATAAGACCCAACCCGTGCCATTCATCAGTTCCTTAATCTGAACTGCTTTTTTGATTTCTTCAATGGTGTAAAGGTTTTCATTTCTGAAATTTGTCATTTCGAAAATTAAGAATTTATCTTTCTCATTAAAATAACTTTTTAATCCCTCCGTTGCGGTTGAAACTTCATTAGAGTTATAATATTTTTTAACCGGCAGGGCTTTGTTTTTCAGCCCTGTTAAATAATAGAAAACCTCTCTGTTATTCGTATAGATTGTGAAATTACCTTTTGATAATAGTTCTTTCACTTTTTCAAAATTTTTCGGAAATTTGTTGAAGTAATCAGCCGATGAAATGCTGCCTGCACCCGATTCAATTCTTGTACTGAACGCCCTGAAATCTGTCCTGATATAGCTTAAAGGAACTATCAGCAAAATAACAATGAACACAATCTGTTGCATTCGCCCCCTCTTAAACACCGCACTCCCTTGTTTGGTTTTTCCTTTTGAAGTGTCGGGAAATATGTTTTCAGGTACGGAGCCTCTTTCTTCATGGGCAGGTCCTTCCTCCGGAAAAGTTCTAAGGGGCTTAAACAGCAGTTCGCTGACAATAACTGCGGCAACTAACAACATCGGAAAGAAAAGCGGAATCAATAATCTGTTTCCCAATTCATCAACCGCTTCAAAAGAGGCAGATACCAAAGTAACCAAATAGTAAATAACAATAAAAACTAAATAATACCGGGTGCTTTTTAATATTGAAACTATATTAAATGTATGTCTCTTGGCTTCAAAATGCAAAAAACCACCCATCTTTTCTGAATGAGCTTTACGCCCAAAAACAAAAGTAACAACCAAAAACAGAATCATAACAACGGGGAAAACCCAATATACCAAAGTTTCACCCGTTTGAAACAGCAACTCCCAAATAGAAAATGCCGATGCCCCGCGATATCCCGTAAAATAACCCGAAACCGCCTTATTTCTCAACAAAAGCAAAAAAAGCGGCGCTGAAACAACCACCGAAGTGATTAGCATCCATACAATTGCTCTTTTTTTTGATTTATTTCCGAAAACGGCATTTTGGAGAACATCAATGTTTGCTGTTTCAAGAGTTTTTTTGGTAGTTTCAGAGGTGTTGTAAATAGTTTCAGATATATAGTTATCAGTTTCAAAGGGGTTGTTATCGGTTTCATCGTGATTGTCTCCTGTTTCGAGGGCTGCAGTTCCTGCAACCGAAAAACTCCGCCAAATCCCGTAGAGCAACACCGGCAGAAAAACAATTCCGGTGTATTTCACCATTGAAAGAGCAATCACTACAACACCTGCTAAAATTAAAACCCAAATTCCCCTTCTTTCTTCAAGCCTTTCAATCAACGGAAAAAAGTTCTTCGGTTTCCCGGTGTATAAACCATAATGTTTCTTCTTCTCTTCAAACCTTTCAATCAGTAGAAAAAAAGCCAGACTTAACGGCAGGAACAACACTTCTGCAAAAGCAAAACTGAAAATTCTGAATAAAGCAGGTGAAAACATCAATACCGCGAACACAGATAATCTAAAACCGGCAACCTCAATCCGCTTCCGCAACAGCTTAAATGCTAATAATCCAAAAATGATATAGGCTAAAAGGTTGTAAGGCAGGAAAAAACTGACCAAATCACTCCCCCAAAATGGAGCTCCCACAAGAAGTGATATGGAATATCCGGGGGGCCAAAGCACAAAAGGTTCACCTGAAATTCCTGCGAAATTGCCGCTGTTTAAGATGTTTCGTGCAAGTGCAAGGTAAGAAACAGAATCCCCCGTCATTCCCACACCATAGCTGCTCGCCCCGGCTATGATTAAAAGCGAACCAGCACTCAGTATCAGTGCTGATACAAAAATTTCGAAATAGTTTTTTTTGTTTTTTGTTGCCGAAGTGTACATCTCACCATCAAAACCATCATACAATATGATGGGTTTTATTTCCGCATTCTGCAAAACGGAATCTGGCAAAACAAGATGTTTCTAATAGGGTTGCCTCAAAACGGCGGGTTCTATTTCTGAATGCTGCAAAACGAAAGGTTTCAAAACAAAAGGTCTCTAATTGGTTAGTTCCAAAGTGGCGAGTATCAGAATAACTCAGTTTTAAATTCTCCCTTTTACGGCATCAACAAAAGCCTGCAGTTCGCCCCTGTTACTTCTGTTTTCGAAGTGGTTGCCCGTAACGATAATTTTTGCACCTGCGTCAACCATTTTTCCGGCGGTTACGGCATCTTTAATTCCGCCGCCGACCATCAAAGGAACCGAAATA
>Ga0226835_1000039_pt1:32500-290846 | contig 290846 bp, 228 predicted proteins | sample LAC_MetaG_1_FD_163627 | JGI IMG/M metagenome (GOLD analysis project Ga0226835, IMG submission 163627) | Anaerobic ammonium oxidizing microbial communities from anammox membrane bioreactor (MBR) in UC Berkley, California, United States -... | ecosystem: Engineered > Bioreactor >...
TTTATTCTAATGTCATGCTTTTGTTTGCATTTTTATGAAATTGTTAAATTTCTATGGACATGATATTTGTATCCTATCAGCAAGATTATTAAAAATCTTGATCTGATCTTTCAGTATTTCAAAGAACAACCTTGTGGAGCTAAACGGGATCGAACCGTTAACCTCCGCCTTGCAAGGGCGGCGCTCTCCCAATTGAGCTATAGCCCCTTAATTCTCATTAAGGGCGTTTCTTATGCCTTCTTAAAGCAGCACTTCCCTAATGGTGGGCCTGAGAGGAGTTGAACCACTGACCTCACGCTTATCAGGCGTGCGCTCTAACCATCTGAGCTACAGGCCCAAATCTTAAGACCTTACGGTCCTGAACTCATACAGAATGTAAAGAACATAATATAGCGGATACATCAGCTTCCATCTTCGATAAGATAACCTGTTCTCTTAGAAAGGAGGTGATCCAGCCGCACCTTCCGGTACGGCTACCTTGTTACGACTTAGCCCCAGTCACCAGTTTTACCTTAAACAGCTCTCTCCTTGCGGTTAAGTCACTGCCTTTGGGTACCCCCGGCTTCCATGGCTTGACGGGCGGTGTGTACAAGGCCCGGGAACGTATTCACCGCGCCATGCTGATGCGCGATTACTAGCAATTCCAACTTCATGGAGTCGAGTTGCAGACTCCAATCCGAACTGAGGCCGCTTTTTAGGGATTGGCTCCATCTCGCGATTTTGCTGCCCGTTGTGGCGGCCATTGTAGCACGTGTGTAGCCCTAGGCGTAAGGGCCATGCGGACTTGACGTCATCCTCACCTTCCTCACTACTTGCGTAGGCAGTTCCATTAGAGTGCTCGGATTGCTCCGGTGGCAACTAATGGTAAGGGTTGCGCTCGTTGCGGGACTTAACCCAACACCTCACGGCACGAGCTGACGACAGCCATGCAGCACCTGTGCTTATGCCGTTGCCGGAAGGTTGCTTTCACAACCGGTCATAAGCATTTCAAGCCTAGGTAAGGTTCTTCGCGTTGCATCGAATTAAACCACATGCTCCACTGCTTGTGCGGGCCCCCGTCAATTCCTTTGAGTTTCAACCTTGCGATCGTACTTCCCAGGTGGAGTGCTTAATGCGTTAGCTGCGACACCGAATGATTCCGGCATCTAGCACTCATCGTTTACAGCGTGGACTACCAGGGTATCTAATCCTGTTTGCTCCCCACGCTTTCGCGCCTCAGCGTCAGTAATAGGCCAAGAAGCAGCCTTCGCAATTGGTGTTCTTCCAGATATCTACGTATTTCACCACTACACCTGGAATTCCGCCTCTCTCTCCTATACTCAAGAACAGCAGTATCAACGGCAGTTTTGCGGTTAAGCCGCAAGATTTCACCACTGACTTACCGTTCCGCCTACGCGCCCTTTACACCCAGTAAATCCGGACAACGCTCGCCCCCTACGTATTACCGCGGCTGCTGGCACGTAGTTAGCCGGGGCTTCCTCTGAGCATACGGTCATCCTAATCCGTGATTAGTCTTTCATCTGCTCTCACAGGAGTTTACGATACAAAATACCTTCATCCTCCACGCGGCGTTGCTGGGTCACTCTTTCGAGCATTGCCCAATATTCCTCACTGCTGCCTCCCGTAGGAGTCTGGACCGTGTCTCAGTTCCAGTGTGACTGATCATCCTCTCAGACCAGTTACTGATCGTTGCCTTGGTGTGCCGTTACCACACCAACTAGCTAATCAGACGCAAGCCTATCCCAAGGCGATATACTTTAACAACATATCCATGCGGATCCGCTGCATTATAAGGTGTTAGCGCCGATTTCCCGACGTTATTCCTTACCTTGGGGCAAGTTGCTTACGTGTTACGCACCCTTTCGCCACCTTCCGGAAAACTCGCCCTTTCTTGCGTCCGGGTTTGTCTTCTTTCAAGTCGACTTGCATGTGTTAGGCACGCCGCCAGCGTTCGTCCTGAGCCAGGATCAAACTCTCCGTTGTAAATTGATTGTAAGCCTTTATAACAGTTTTTGTCATCTTATCATCCGACTTCTGTCAGATGCATCCACTATGTAAAAGAACAATTTTTCCGTTTTTCTAATTTTTCAAAAACGGGCTACAAAGTTACGAAATTTATCCCATTCAAGTCAACAAGACAAAAAAAAATATTACAATATTTTTTCTTTTTTTTTCGTAACCACCCGCTCCGGGCGTCTGTCAATATCTCTTAAAAGAACGCAAAAAAAACAGTCTTCAAACTTACGACTTTTGCAACTTCTGTGCAAGCGAAAAATAAAAAATTTTTATTTTTCTATTTCCGGCTAAAACCCGGCTTTAACTGCCGGGCGTCACTGTCGCTCATTTCAGAGCTGTTTCAAAACAGAATGAACATTCAGAATTCAAATAATTCAGACTTCTAATTAACTATTTTTTTTTCGTTTTACCAAATTTTTTTTAAAGTTTTACGATTTTTATTTGAAATTGATTTCTTTTCCCTCAAATTTGAGCCAAATTGAAGCTTTTTATATTTCAGGCAAACAAAAAAAAACGGATTTACTTGCACACATTAAACTGAATTGGGCATAAAGCTTTACAATTTTTTACTTATTGCCAAATCACGCTTCTTTCTCCTCATAACTTATTAATACTCAAATCTAAACTTGTGGCTGATTATCCGCTTTCTAAACAGTATCGTTATTTACACAATTGCAGCGTGAATTTCAGAAAAATAATTCATCTTACAATAATGCCACAGGATAAAGAGAGAACCCTTTTTGTCCCTTCAAAATTTGAAGGCGGTAAATATTTACATGTAAAAACACCTAAAACACCCGCAGGCTGACGGATTTTAGTTTGGTGTCTAATTCTGTGTGGTTTGGGGAATGCTTTGAGAACTCTGCATAGAATGCGGGTGAGTGATCCATCACTTTAAGGTGGCAGAGTTCGTGCAGGATGATATGGTCAATAAAAACGGGATCGAGGGCAACTAATAAAGTCGAAAGTGTTATCTCTTTTTTGGAGCTGCAATGCCCCCACCTTTTCGATAATTTGCGCACGCGGAAATTGGAAGGCTGAAAACCGTGCTTTTTTGCCACTTCCCACCCTCTGGGGATAAGGTAGTCTTTTGCAATAAGCCCTAACCAAACTACATAAAGCTCGTTTATGGTTTCGGTTGCACCCGGCGGACTGATTATTTTAAGCGCGGCTTCTTTTTCATCAAAAATAAAACTGTGCCTGTAAACTGCTCTGACATCCTTCAGATGGGTGATTTTTATCTCCTTCCCTAACCGTGTGAAAGGAAGGTCTTTATCTTTAATAATATAGTGAAGGTTTTTCTCGATAAATTCCCGGCGGCTTTGCAAAAACTTTATTCCGTCGTCAAACGATCCCCGATACGGAATAACAATTTCCAACAGTCCCAACTGCGACACTTTCAACGAATATCGGCGCGCCCTTTGGCTTCTTCGTACGGTGCACTCAATTTCATGCTCCCCAACTTTCACCTTAATTTTGGAGGAATTGTCGCTCATTTTAAACTTGTATTCTTAATATTTGTAAATCCCGCCCACAAAGTCTGCTGTATCTTCTGATATTTTATTGTTTATACCTTAAAAACTTACGCAACTATCGTAATTTTTTGAAAGTGGTGCCTTCTTTTGTATCCTGCAGAACCACGCCGAGGGTGTTAAGCTCGTTCCGGATTTTGTCTGAAAGAGCGTAGTTTTTCTCTTTTTTGGCGTCAATTCGCAGATTGATTAAAAGCTGAATGAGTTCATCTTCAAGTCCGGCGTCTCTTACGGAAGTGGGGGCTCTTTCAGTGCGTAAAATACCCAGAACATCCTCTGCCGTTTTCTTCAGAAAATCAATAACACCCTGCCAAAACTCTTTTGTTACACCGGCACTCACTGAAGAATTGGCGGTGCTGCCCGATTCCACCGGGGAATTAGCAGAACTCACGGAGGGGCTAACTGAGTCAGCAGAATCCTGAGAAAAGTTTGCAGCACGCTCGGAAGGGTTTTTAAAACCGGCAGCTGCAAAAGAATTTGCTTCTTTTGCAAATTCAAAAATGACGGCAATCGCCCTTGGAGTGTTAAAATCGTCATCCATTGCCTCTTTGAAAGCACGGTAGCTTTTTTCAAAATCAAAAGTTCCGGTCTTATCAGTGTCACTTCCCCCGGAAATGTTGCTTTGTTCAACTGATAAATCAGAAGAACCTCCCGATGAACCAACCGCCCCTCCTGAAATACCATCCTCCCTATCCAAAACTGCCCCACCATCAACAGAGTAACCAACAGCTCCCCCCGAAATATCAGCCCCCTTACCGGAAGTTGCCCCCCCACCTGCCACTGCCCCACCACCCGCAGAATAATTTGCAGAACCCACACCCACAGCCGCCCCACCCCCTCCAAGCGCCTGTTTAGCGTGATCCAACAGATTATTCAGTTTCTCCAAGCCACGGTTGGCACTTTCGATTGCCTCGGGCGTAAAGTTCAACGACGAGGCATAATGCGTCTGTGCATAAAACAGCCTGAGTGTTTCCGGGCGATACTTCTTAATCATATCCCTTAAGTTAAACACATTTCCGAGTGATTTTGACATCTTCTCATTATCTATGTTCAAAAACCCGAAGTGTATCCAGTACCTCACAAACGGTTTCCCCGTTGCGCCTTCGCTTTGCGCAATTTCGTTCTCGTGATGCGGGAAAATCAAATCGCTTCCGCCGGCATGAATATCAAAAGTCTCTCCCAAATGTGCGCACGACATTGCCGAGCACTCAATATGCCAGCCGGGACGCCCTTTTCCCCATGGGCTTTCCCAGAACGGTTCACCCGGCTTTGCCGCTTTCCAAAGTGAAAAATCAAGCGGGTTACGCTTCGAATCGTTAACTTCCACACGGGCACCCGACTCTAATTCCTCAATCTTTTTGCCGGAAAGCTTTCCGTAACCTGAAAACTTGCTGATTTCATAAAACACATCGCCGTTCACTTCGTAGGCTTTGCCGTTGGCAATCAGGTTCGAAATCATATCGATAATTTGCGGAATATGTTCCGTTGCTCTGGGGTTAACATCCGCCCGGAGCAACCCTAATTTATCAATATCCTCAAAAAAGGCGTCGGTGAACTCTTTAGCCACCTGTTGCGCTTTCACCCCGAGCGTGTTCGCTTTGTTGATAATTTTATCGTCGATGTCGGTAACATTCATCACGAATTTCACCTTGTACCCGGCATAAATCAGATAGCGACGCACAATATCAGACATCACAAACGAGCGTGCATTTCCGATGTGAAAATAATCGTAAACCGTGGGCCCACAGGTATAAAAAGTAACCTCCGGCGGGTTGAGCGGTATAAATTCTTCTTTTTTGCGCGTTAATGTGTTATAAATTTTCAGCATAATTCTAATTTTCTAAATTTTCAGGTTTCCTGGTTCTCACTATTTCAGGTTCTAAGGTTTTCAGATTCTAAAGTTCTAAAGTTCTAAAGTTCTAAAGTTCTAAAGTCCACAGGTTTTCAGGTTTTCAGGTTTTCAATTTCTCAATTTCTCAATCAACAATTTCATATCCTCCGGCAGTTCAGAATCAAACCGTATATACTCTTTCGTGTGCGGATGAATAAACCCCAGCGTTTTAGCATGAAGCGCCTGCCGCTGCATAATAGCGAGCAAATTTTCAACCCGTGCTTTCATTTTCGGCAGTCCGTCGCCGTATCTGATTACCCTTCCGCCGTAAAATTCATCGCCAAAAATCGGGTGCCCCGTTCCGCTCAGGTGCACTCTGATCTGGTGGGTTCTTCCGGTTTTAAGCCGCAGGCTAAGAAGTGTAGCAAACTCGAACTCTTCCAGCACTTCATAAAAAGTATGTGCCGATTTCCCTTCGCTCTCCGTCATTGTAAAAAGCTTCCGGTCGCGCTTACTCCGTGCAATAAACGACTTAATTTCCCCTTTTCTCTCTTTAAACACGCCCCATGCAACCGCCTGATACTCCCTTTCAAGCGAGTGCGCCGAAAACTGAGCCGCCAACCGATGGTGAGTAACATTATCTTTGGCAATAAGCAACAGACCGCTGGTATCTTTATCTATTCTGTGCACAATTCCCGGGCGCATAGCCGGGTCGTTAATATCGCTCAATTTCTGCTTATGAAACAGCAAAGCGTTCACTAAGGTGCCGGTATAGTGCCCAATCGAGGGGTGAACAACCAACCCCGGTGGCTTATTGATCACCATCAGAAACTCATCTTCAAACACAACATCAATCGGGATATCTTCGGGTTCGGCAACTTCCGGGCGGGGGGCTATGGGAAGTGTCAGTATGATTACATCCCCCGGTGAGACTTTATAATTCGACTTTATAACCTTTCCATTAGCAGTTACAAAGCCCGCTTCAATTAGTTTTTGTATTCGGCTGCGGGTTGCGTTCTCAACAGAATTTGCGAGGAAAAGATCAACCCTTTCTTTCTTTTTCCCCTCGGGGATGTCATATTTAAATATCTTTTCTGATATTATCTTCGCCATAGGAAGTGTTTCCGGGCTTAGGCTCTTCTGCTGCCGGTTTTCCCCCTGCTGTTTCGGAGAGGGATTCCGCCAGCCCCTTGCGGTTGCCATCTGCGGTTTCGGCACCCGCTTCTGCAATTCCCGTGCTTTCTCCCTTATCAATTCCGGGGAGGGAGTCCCCCAACCCTTTGCTGTTGCCGCCTATAGTTTCGGCACCTGTTTCGGCAATACCCTCAATGCTAATTTCGCGGGCTTTAGCCTTTTCAAAACCAATATCGGCTAAATCACCATCCGCTGTTTCTCTCGGTGCGTTAGAAGAATCAGCGCTGTTTTTACGCCCGGAAATTTCCGTATTACCGGTTGCTTCAGTATCCCCCGGTATCTCTACACCCCCTCGAATTTCCGCATCCCTAACCATTTCCGTACTCTTCTGCATTTCCACGCCCCCCGGCACTTCCTCTTCCCCCCGCACTTCCTCTTCCGCGCCACCATCTCCATCCTCTTCTTCTTCGCTGCCCTCTTTTTTCTCTTTACCGTAATAAATAAAAAGAACAGCAACCCCCAGAGAAACGGCAACATCCGCAACATTGAATATCGGGAAACTTTCTATATAGTAACCGAAAATTGTTACATCGAATACAATATGGAAAAAATCGACGACATGCCCGTAAAACATGGGTGCATAGCCGTACAACACACCATAAAACACCCGGTCGATCATGTTCCCTATTGCACCGGCAAGAATAAGAGCAAGCCCTACTGCTGCGCCGCGGTTCTTCGAAGCAATCAGGTCGATATAATACACTATCATACCGGCGGCAACTACTGAAACGAGCGAAACCAACACTTTCACCACCGGGTGAAGCTCAATTCCGAAAGCAATCCCTTTGTTTTCTACGAAGGTAAGTTTAAAAAAATCACCAAAAATCGGGATCGACTGCTGCGGGTACATCCCTTCATAATTGATCCCAAGAAAGGGCAAAGCAAACCCTTTCACTGCCAGCTTAGTTACCTGATCAATTACTATCAGAAATAAAGAGATGTATAATAATCTCTTTGCGAACGGATCGCGTATAAATTGTTTAATAAGTTTTTTTCTTCTTTTCTTGTTTTAGTTTTATCGGAAGGCAATGCTGGCTGTGTGGTACTGCCATAAGCCTCTCCTTCGGAATTAACGGGCAGGTCTCGCACAAGTTTTGTGGTTCATCCATACACTCTATACATACACCGTATGTGCCGTTATCTATCCGCTTTAAAGCCTCATCAAGATACCCGAGAAATTTACTCTCTCTCTGAGCATATAAGAAGGTTTTCTCCCTTTCCATTGCGTCTGTTCCCTGTTCAGCCATGTGCAATGAATAAGGCGAGTTCTCATTGATGTATTCTCCGGTCGTTGGGTCCATCATTCTGTCACGCAAATTTTGAAGCTGGATGATAATCTCCTCCCGCTTCTCATTAATCACCTTACGGAACTCTTCAAGTTCTTCAGGCGTGTAGCGTGTTTTTCTTTTTTCATCCATAGGACTCTCCTTGTAGCATCCTTAGTTTTTGAATATCTCAATAGTGCAGGCAAGCTCGTTAATTTTCCACTCTTGCCTGAACCCGGTACCGTTTGTTCCGGTTAAAATCTCATCCGAAAGTGTTTCACCCTGAATATACGAACTAAAGTTCAGCACCGCCCGGGCAATTTCCGGTTCGCCCGTAAACTTAATCGCAATTTTATCCGTAACCTCAAAACCGGCGTCTTTCCGCATATTTTGGACACGGTTTATGAACTCCCGGGCTATTCCTTCCTCTTTCAATTCGGGGGTAATTTCAGTATCCAAAGCAACAGTGAATGCGCCTTCGGTTTCAACCAACCACCCCTGAATATCCGAGCTGATTATCTCAACATCAGCGGGTTCAACCACAACATCGCCGCCGTTAACGGAAATGGTAACATTTTCACCTTTGGAAAGTTTGGAAATTTCATCCTTTCCGAATTCCCGGATTGCAGCCGCCACCGGCTGAACACCTTTCCCATGTTTTCCGCCGAGCGATCTGAAATTTGGCTTGGCACTTTTTTTAACAATTCCCGCGTCATCGGTCAGAATCACAAGCTCTTTAATGTTCACTTCATCCAGAATAACATCTTTCATCGTTTCCAACGGCTCCTTCACACTGTCGGGAACTGCTGCCATTATTCTCTTAAGTGGCTGGCGAACTTTCAGATTGTGCTTCGCCCTCATCGATCTGGTGATGTAAACAACTTTCTGAACTGCTTCCATCTTTTCTTCCAAATCAACATCAATGTAAGTAACTTCCGGGAATCTGCAAAGGTGAACTGATTCCTCCGCACCAACTGAAACACCGGCACCACTTCCTGAAGAACCAACAGCCGCACCAACTGAACCATTTCCCGCAGAACCAACCGTAAACATCAACCTCTGATAAAGGTCTTCAGCCATAAAGGGCGCAAAAGGCGAAATTAATTTGGCAACCGTCAACAAACACTCGTGAAGCGTTTGATAAGCCGAAAGCTTCGCCTCTGTCATCTCAGATTTCCAGAACCTTCTTCTGCTTCTTCTTACATACCAGTTGGAAAGCTCGTCAATCGTAAAATACATAACCGATCTTGCCGCACGCGTAACATCGTAGGCGTCCATCGCCCTTTCATACTCCTTAACAACGCTGTTAAGTTTTGAAATAATCCACCTGTCTGTTTCGGGTCTTTTCGTATAGTCCACCAACGGTTGGTCATTCACAAACTTATCTATGTTTGCATAAAGCGCAAAAAACGAATAGGTGTTAGCCAAAGTGCCGAAGAATTTCCGCTGCGTATCGGCAAGATCATCCTCGTTAAACAGAGTCGGCTTCCAAGGCGGATTGGTAACAATCAGGTACCAACGGGTTGCATCCGCTCCATATTTATCAAACAGAACGAAAGGGTCAACCGTGTTACCGCGACTCTTCGACATCTTTTTCCCCTCTTTATCCAAGATCAGGTCGTTAACCAGGATATTTTTGTAAGCCGGCGAATCAAAAAGCATTGTCGCAATAGCGTGCAGCGTATAGAACCAGCCGCGCGTTTGGTCAATCCCCTCAGAAATAAAATCAGCAGGGAAGTTGGCTTCAAACCACTCCTTGTTCTCAAAGGGATAGTGGTACTGCGCAAAGGGCATAGCACCGGAGTCGTACCAGACATCAATCAGTTCAGGTGTCCTGTAAAATTTCTTACCGTTTTTGTGGAACACAATTCTGTCCACAAACGGCTTGTGTAGGTCAATCTCAGGCAGTTCCGAAACGGGTGTTCTTTCCCCCTCAAACTCATAAATTCCCTCTTTCAGCTCTTCGATACTTCCGACAGCGAACGAGTCTTTACCGTCTTCGCTCACCCAGACAGGAAGTGGTGTTGCCCAGTATCTGTCGCGGGAAAGCGCCCAGTCTTTGTTCTCTTCTAACCAGTTACCGAACCTGCCCGAGCCAATTTCCGGCGGTGCCCAGTTAATCGTTTTGTTCAGTTCCACCATCCGGTCGGCTATCTCAGTTGTTCTGATAAACCACGACTCCCGCGCATAATAAATAATAGGAACATCGTCAAACCTCCAGCTGAAGGGGTAACTGTGCTCAATTGTCTCTTTTTTGTAAAGTTTATCTTCGGCTTTCAGTTTTTGGATAATGCCGGCATCGGCGTCTTTCACAAACTGGTCAACAAAGTCGGTTACTTCTTCAGTGAACCTCCCCCCCCTTGTAACGGGCTGAAGCATCGGCAAGCCGTACTTCTTTGAAATTTCATAGTCATCCTGCCCGAACGCCGGTGCAATATGCACAATTCCCGAGCCATCCCCGGTGCTCACAAAATCAGCATTAATTGTGTAAAATGCTTTTTTATCAGGCGTGCAATAGTTCATCAGCTGTTCGTAGTCAATTCCCTCTAACTGAGCACCGGTGAAGCTTTCCAAAATTTCATAATCTTCACCAATAACCGAAAGCCTCTCTTTCGCCAGAACAATCTTTTTACCCTTGTGCAGCACTTTCACATATTCCACATCCGCACCCAAAGCAAGCGCCACATTCGAGATCAGAGTCCACGGCGTTGTAGTCCAAACCAAAAAGTAAAAATCCCTGTCTTTCGCTTTGAACAGGACATAAACCGAAGGGTCTTTGGTCATTCTGTAGCCCAACGCCAACTCGTGGCTCGAGAGAACAGTTTCCGCTTTTGGATCCTGCGGAACAATTTTGTAGTCTTTAAAGATCAAGCCTTTATCGAACAAGGTTTTAAGTGACCACCAAACCGATTCGATATAGTCGTTCGTGCAGGTGATATAAGCAGATTCCAGATCGATCCAATACCCCATCCGATCGGTCATCTTTTCCCACAGGTCTTTATAAGTAAAAACAGAATCCCTGCATGCCTTGTTATATTTTTCAACCCCAAAGGCAGGAATGTCCGATTTGCTCTTAATCCCTAACTGTTTTTCCACTTCAATTTCCACGGGCAGCCCGTGCGTATCCCACCCTGCTTTTCTGTGAACTTGATAACCCTGCAAAGTTTTATAACGACAGATAAGGTCTTTCAGAGTACGAGCCATCACATGGTGAATCCCCGGTTTTCCGTTTGCAGTGGGCGGTCCTTCGTAAAAGGTGAAACTTTTATCGGCAGAACGGGAACTTACGGATTTCTCAAAAATGCCGCGTTCCTGCCAAAATTTAAGGATTTCGCTCTCAATTTCCGGATAATTCAGTCTTTCGGGGTATTGCTTATACATCTTTTCTTTGTTAAAAATTTAAACTTTTTCTTTGTACTGTTTAATCAATTCTCTCTCAGTTTTAACCAAGAGCTTAAGCTCGTTTTCAGTTTTTTCCTTTTCTCCTCTAATGCGTTGCAGGTCTTGTTCAGCGGCAAACAAAATTCTGTCCGCCTCAAGTCTTGCCTTTTGAACTATCAATTCTGCATTTTTTTCAAAAAGTGTAGCACCAAATATAGTGTCTTTTTCTGAAATTTCCTTATTTTCTTCATCGGTACCATCAAAAGAGTCGGTTTTTACCGCTTCTTCTGCGCTTGTGTAGTGCACTCCGAACGGGTGAAACAGCCGTGAAATTGTATCTTCTTCCGGAATTATCTCCTCTCTTTCATCAGAAGTGGCGGCGCTTTCATCAGAAGTAGCAGCGCTCTCGTCAAAAGTGGCTACACCTCCTTCAAAAGTGGCTACATTTCTTTCAGAAGTGGCTACACCTCCTTCAAAAGTGGCTACATTTCTTTCAGAAGTGGCTACACCTCCTTCAAAAGAAGCAACCCTCTCTTCGGAAACGGCTAACTTCTCATCCGAATGCGAAGGCTCCTCACCACTATCAGCCGACCTTCCACTCTTATCCGCCAAGTCTGCATCCTTTTCTGCAGATCGATCAAAGCCATCCACTGCCAAATCTGCATCCTTTTCTGCAGATCGATCAAAGCCATCCACTGCCAAATCTGCATCCTTTTCTGCAGATCGATCAAAGCCATCCACTGCCAAGTCTGCTTTTTCCGTAGCAGATGCGTCATCTTCAAGTTCACCAAATCCTGAAGCAAATCTTAAAACGCTGCTGTTTCTGCCGAAAAGTATGAACGAAGATACTATAAGCCCCGTAAACAACGCTTTGGAAAGATACATAAAAGCGCCCGTACTGGTGGTGTAGCTTTCTCCAAAAAACAATTCATTTGCAAGGCTCCCCGAAACCCCAAATAAAACGCCAAGTAGCGCTAACCAAAACGAAACCCTACGGCTGAACCCTTCTCCTATCAGCCAACCCGCAAAAAATGCCGGTATCAACAGAACAAAAATCCGGGAGTAAAATGTAGCGTCTGCTTTGGTTATCGCTGCAAGAAAGTAAGAAGTACTTCCGCCGATTACAATCGACCCAAGCAACCCAAGCACGCCGATAAAATTTCTTGATGTCATGGCAACTTTCTTAGAACTTCTGTGAAAATTTTAGTCATTCTGGGTTCGGCTACCCCTGCAGCCTCCAACATTTCGGGAAGTGTAACCGGTTTAAGCGACTCGGGGAAGCATTCGTCAGTAATTATGCTTAAACCCAGCACTTTCATCCCCATGTGGTTCGCTACAATATTTTCGGGAATTGTTGACATCCCCACCACATCGGCACCTATTGCGCGTAAAAAACGGTACTCTCCCCTTGTTTCAAGGCTGGGGCCCGAAACTGCAACATATACCCCCTTGTGAACCTTAATTCTGTTTTCAAGCGCCACTTCCTCCGCCAATTCAATTAAATCAAACGAATAAGGCTCGCTCATATCCGGGAAACGGGGTCCCAATTCATCAAGGTTAGCACCAATCAGCGGGTTATCGCCAAGCATATTAATATGGTCAACCATTATCATAACATCGCCCCGGCGGTAAAGCGGGTTCATTCCACCGCAAGCATTAGAAACAAAAAGCGTGTGAACCCCCAAATATTTCATCACCCTAACAGGAAAAGTGATCTGCTGCATCGAATACCCCTCGTAATAGTGGAACCGCCCCTGCATCGCAACTACATTTTTACCGTGTATCGTGCCGAATATCAACCTGCCGTGATGCGATTCAACAGTAGAAACCGGAAAATAGGGAACATCTTCATAGTCAATGGTTAACTCAATTTCTATTTCATCAACTAATTTACCAAGACCTGTGCCCAGAATTATGCCGTATTCGTAGTTTTTATCTGTCGTTGTTCTTAAAAAATCAACCGCTTCTTTAATTTTACCGGAAATATTTTCCATCTTTAATCTTCCACAATATTGTTAATATCAATTTCTTCACTGCCGCTGAAATATAACTCCGAAGGTTTTTTCTCACCAAGTGTAATGGTAACCGTCGGCTCTTTCTCTGAGTGTGTTTCCTGTTCTGACTGCCCCCCTTCACCGGGTTCACCCGCCGACTTCCCTTGACCGGATTGCCCCGCAGGCCCCCCGTGCCCAGATTGTGTTACTTGCTCCGCTTGCTCCCCTTCCCCCGGCTTTTCCGCTTTTTCTTCGTCTTCCCGGAGGGTGGTTAAGCCTGCTTCTCTTTCAACTTTTTTTGTTTCAGGTTTCATCCCGAGAAGTTCTTCCTGCGTTTCAATTATTGCGGTCAGTCTTGAAATCAAATAAATTTTTCTCTCTTCCAACTCCGCAATTTCTTTTTGCAGTTCCAAAGTTTTGTCCGCCGTGCCTGCAACAAGCCCTGCGGCTTCCGCTTCGGCATTTTTTATAATCTCTTCAGCTTCCAAAGCGGCTTTCTGAAGCGTTCTCTCGGTCGCTTCCTGTGTTGAAATAAGTGCTTTTTGCAGACTGTCCTCAAGATTTTTGTATCTCTCGATTTCGAAGTTCAATACTTCAATGGTTTTTTGCAGTCTTTCGTTCTCTTTTATTGCAGTTTCCAGTTCAGCGGCAACTTTTTCTAAAAAATCGCCAACTTCTTTGGGATCAAAACCCCTTACGGATTTTGAAAATTCCTGCCGCTTAATGTTTACGGGTGTTAGTTTCATGTTAACTTCTTTCACCAAAAATGGCTGTGCCGATCCTTAAATAAGTCGATCCTTCTTCGATCGCAATTTTGAAATCACCTGTCATCCCCATCGAAAGTTCGGTTACCGAAGTGTAGCCCGCTCTGTTTAACTCTTCCTTCAGCAAGCGTGTGCGCCTGAAAGCGTCCCTTATCACCTTTTCATCCTCAACAAAGGGTGCCATTGTCATCAAACCAACGGCTCTTACCCCGGGAAGGTTTGCGGCGGCTTCAGCCATAGTAAAAACCTCTTGGGCACCACTTCCCGATTTTGTCTCTTCAAAGGACGACTTAAATTCAAAGAAAATATTCTGTACGCACCGTTTTGCTGCCGACCGTTTCGATATTTCCGCTAATATCTTCACCGAATCAACTGAATGGATATAATCAGCGTTCCCCGCCACATATTTTACCTTATTTGTCTGTAGCGTGCCGATATAATGCCAGATTATCTCTTTCCCGTTTAAAAGTGCGTATTTATCCCTGAACTCCTGGGCGTAGTTCTCTCCGAAATGTCGCTGCCCGGCTGCGTAAGCTTCTTCTATTTTTTCAGTGCCGAATAGTTTGCTCACTGCAACTAAGGTTACGGCGTCATCATCTCTGCCGGCTTCTCTGCACCCGGCAATTATTTCTTCGTTTAACTGTTTTAAATTTTCGTTAATCATAATTAATAGAACCGCTAAATTAGAATTTTATCGTGAATTAATCAATTGTTTTTTGGGTGGGGTAATAAAAGAAGTGGTTTAAAATAACAAAAGCGGGCAAAATGCCCGCCTTTGCGTAATCAACATTAAAATTTTGTTGAATCTATTGTTAAGCTCTGATTACTTAGCCATAGGTGTGTTTACTCCGTCACCGGTTTTTCCTTCTTCAGCCGGTTTAGCTTCGTCAGCTTTGCCTTCATCAGCTTTGGTGCTGTCAGTTGTAACTTCAGGAGCCGGTTCAGCTGGCTGTTCTGTTGTTGTTGTTTCGTCTTTTGCTGGTTCTTCAGTTTTGTTGCCACAACCGGCAAAAGCAAAAATCAATGGTAACATGAGTAAGAAAGCAAGTTTGAAGAGTTTCATTATTTTTCTCCAAGTTTAGTTAGTAGATGTATTCTTTGTTAGTTTCCGCTAAGGAAACTTGAATTTCTTTGAAGCCAATCTAACCCTTTGCCCCGCATAAAACAATCTTTATGACAACTTTTTACAATTTTATGACTTTCAGCGACAACAACGCCGTTTTAAGCCGATATTCACTTCAACCGTTGATGTGCAACAATTCCCCCATTTTATGCAGTTTGCCGGTTTTAACCCCAAGACATAAGTTTCACCCGTAAAATGAATCCTGTTCACCTCCCCCATTAAAAATGGATATTTAAATAAAAAAAGCGGGCAAATATGCCCGCCTTTTAATCTTCATTTAAGCGCCTTTATCGGGTGCCTCGTCGAAAACTACTTATTTTGCTTCAGGAGCTTTCTCTTCTGCTTTAGGAGCTTCTTCTGCTGCTTTTGCTGTGTCAGCTGTTGCAGTGGTATCTACTGTTGTAGGTTCTGCCGGTGTTTCCTGAACTGCTGTTGTGGTGTCTTTGGTTTCTTCAGCAGGGGCATCAGCTTTTTTGCAGCCACTGAAAGCAAAAATTGCAGGTAAAAGAAGTACGAGACCTAATTTAACGAGTTTCATTTGGTAACTCCATTTGTTTATTTTGTTATTGAATAAATTTGATACTTTTTCTTTTCCCTTTTCAGAGAAATCAAAAATTCTGGATGAAAAACTAAGCGATTGATTTTTACTGTGCAATAGGTATGACATTTCTTTACAATCTTCTTACCTTTTCAGACAATTCACAGATTTTCCTGACACTTCAAACCCTTTACTCCTCTGAACTTCATACCTGAAAGCTCTGTTTTGCCGGTGGAATTTTATGCTGAAAACCCTTTTCTTACCTTTTATTACCCCTTTTTTCCGTTACAAATTGTTAATTTTGATCAACCATTTTTAATTATTTGGAAAATTTTATGAGCGAACTTGAATTATTGGTTAATATTAGGGCGAACGCCTCACATAAAAAAAGAACTGTTATACTACCCGAATCACACGACGACCGTGTACTGAAAGCCGCCGAAATAATCACCAAAGATGGTGTCGGCAGCGTGATAACCCTCGGAAATGAAGAAACTGTAAGAACTAAAGCCGAGTCTCTCGGGGTTAACCTGCAGGGCGTTAGAATTATCGACCCCGAAAAATCGGACCTCCTCAGCAATTTTGCTAACATTTTCTATAATTTGCGTAAACACAAAGGCATAACCATCGAAGAAGCGCGCGGAACCGTTTCACGGGATATTTTCTTTGCCGGAATGATGCTGCGCGAAGGAATGGCACAGGGATGTGTAGCCGGCTCCGCAGCCTCAACCGCTGATGTGATGCGGGCGGGTATCCTCTGCGTTGGGATGAAACCGGGCATTTCTACCGTTTCCAGCTTCTTTTTGATGGTCTATCCCGAAATTACATATTCTTTCGGTGACTGCGCAGTGGTGCCCGATCCTGATGCTGAACAACTCGCTGATATCGCAATTTCAACAGCCGATAACCACAAAATCCTGACCGGCGAAGAGCCTTTCGTGGCTATGCTCTCTTTTTCAACTAAAGGAAGCGCAAAACACAAACTTGCCGATAAGGTAATTGAAGCAACCGCAAAAGTGAGGGAAAAACGCCCCGATATCAAAGTTGACGGCGAACTGCAGTTCGATACCGCTGTTGTTGAATCAGTGGGCAAAAAGAAAGCTCCCGAAAGCGAAGTGGCAGGAAGAGCAAATGTTCTTATCTTCCCCGATCTCCAGGCAGGCAACATCGGCTACAAAATTGCACAGCGACTCGGCGGTGCCGAAGCCGTGGGACCCGTCGTGCAGGGCTTGAAGCAGCCTTTCTTCGACCTCAGCCGCGGCTGCAGCGTTGAAGATATTGTGAACACTTCCGCTATTGCCCTGTTGATGGCAGGTAATTAATCCATTGCCCTGTTGATAACTGACCGTTATATTATTTCCCGGATGATGGCAGGTAGTTAAACACCTTCAGTTTTAAGGAATAAAAAACGGTTAATAAAGGCTAAACCAATTACGGAGTAGATCAAAAAAAGGTTAATCCGACAAAAGGTTGAACCAATTGCGGCTTACGCAAAAAATAATCTTTTAACATCAAAAGGTTAACAACGGTTTAAAACAAAAGAGGCTGCCCACGGGGCAGCCTTTTTAGTATGTTTGCTCAATTTGTTGTTTTGTCGTAATAGTTAATTTAACTCTGTTTAATTAAAGTGTGTAAATTAATTAAACCGAAATAAATTAAAATACCGTCAGTATCGGCGTGTTGAAACCGTTTACTTTAACTTTCTCTATCGTTACTCGTGCAACCCCTGCATAAAGCATATCAAGCTCGCGTGCAGCGGCTTTCGAAAGATCAAGTTCTAAACTTCTCCCAACGGGGCCACGGTCAGTTACTTTAACAATTACCGACTTGCCGTTGCTCTTATTTGTAACCCTTAACAATGTTCCGAACGGAAGGCTGCGGTGGGCACAGGTTAACTTCTCCTGATCATATATAGCACCACTTGCTGACTTTCTCCCGTGAAAACCGGGACCATACCAGGTTACTTTTGCTTCCTTAAATAATGTAAATTCAAGAATTGATGAATATTTCCTCACCAATTCGGCATTTTTTACATCTTTTGCCGGCTTTGTTTTAAGGGAAGATTCATCAGTTTTTGCTTTCGGATTTTCAACACTAAAACCGGTTAACATTAACAACAGTGCAAACAATACTGTTTTTAGAGCGTTGCTCAAATTAACCTCATTTTGTAAAAGAACAATTTTAACGACCCAAATCTACCGCTGCCACACTCCTCCGGAAAGAAAAAAATCACTTTTTATCACTCTTTCTAAAAAAACCGAATAACCGACTTTTTCGGTTTTTTAGTCGGTATTTTTGTTTTATCCAACCTGCTACCACTTAACTTATTTAATAATAACAAGATAGAATCATTAAGAAAAACCGTGCCCCCTTGCCCGCACAAATTGCAAAGTTTATTCCATCTCATTTTTTTTGTCTATTTTTGGGCACTAAATTCTCTGTTGCAGAGTATAACTCTATATAATTTTCGAGAAGAATATGCTACACAAGAAATATTATCCGATGGTTTTTGCGCTTTTAATAGCTTTCGGCGCTTACGCAGGCTTAAATATCAGCACTGCATCACTTCAGTCAGGTCTGAAAGAAAACGGCTCACCGGGTAATACCGGTACTTCCCTCAATGGACAAACGACTCACGGTTCTTTCACTTCTTTTTTGGGTAAGAACGGAACCGTAACCGGAAAAGAGCAGCCAAAACTCTTCCGGATGGCTGCCAATGGGCAATTTATGCCCGGCGACTCGGTCTCTTTCATCATGATGAACAATACTGAGAATGAAGATTTTAGTTTTACTATTTTCAGAATTGCCGATGAAATTAATTTTATCAACGATTATTTCAGCTCCAGAACTTTCGGAAGATTTGATATTCTGCGTGACGAAACCGCATACATCAAGTATATGGAAAAAGTGCGCGAGTTCAGGCAAAAAATCACTCCGAGTGCCGAGCTCTACCACGAACCCTCGAAAATTTCAGCAGGAATTTTCAGCAAACCCGGCATTTACGCAATCAGGGCAGTTTCCGGAGGTAAAGTTGCATGGCTGCCTCTGTATATTTCTTCAAAAATGATGATTATTAAAAAGGGGGATAACGCAATCCTGGTGTTCACAGTTGACGCAAAAACCGGCGAAATCTTGAACTCCACAACCACTTCACTCTATTCAGAAGGCAAATCCGTTCGTGAAGTTACACCGGATAATCAGGGGCTTTCTCTTATTCCGCTTCAGGATTTAAACAAATCAGAAATTAAAACGGGGCTTATCACTTCTGTCGTCGAGGGTGAACTCGTCTATTCAGACCCCTATTTCTCTTTCAGTGAAGAAGAACCCGTTTCTTACTATTCTTCCATTTTCACAAATCAGCCGGTTTATCGCCCCGGAGCTAATGTTTTTTTCAAAGGTATTATACGCTTCAAAATACGAGGCGAAATGGATTTCCCTTCAAATGAGAAGATAAAAGTAAGGGTAACCGACCCCTCCGGCACCGAAATCTACAAAGAAGAGCTTACACTCGATGAATACGGTTCGTTCTATTCGTCCGTGCAAACAAAAACTTCTTTCAAACCGGGTACATATTATATTAATGCGGAGTATCAAAACCGTTGGTTTGGTTCAACTTTCACTCTTGAAGAATACAAAAAACCTGAGTTCAAAGTTGATGTTCAGTTTAAGAAAAATTCATATTTTATGGGCGAAAAAATTACCGGCTCGGTTAAAGCAGGTTATTTCTTTGGGCAGCCCGTCGCAGGGGCTTCAGTTAAAGTCAGGGTGTTGCGCAAACCATACTTCACTCCCTGGTGGCTTGGCTCGCCCTACGCCTGGTTTTACCGCTACTGGGATAACTACTCCCGCGGGAACTATGAATATGTAGGCGAACTGAACGGAACACTTAATGCCGACGGTTATTATGATTTCGATTTCGATACCGACGAAGATTCAACTGCCGGATATTCATATTCCTTCCAGGCGAATGTAACAGACGCTTCTAAAAGAGAAATTGCAGGTACAGGAAGCGTGAATGTTACCCTGACCGACCTGATCATAACCGCCGGAACCGACAGGTGGTTCGTGAAACCCGGCGAAGAAATTTATATCACCGCCAATTCTTACACGGCGGATATGTCACCCAAAGAGACTGAACTGGCGGTTTCTGTTTCAAAAATCACTTATGATAACGGCGACCCCAACTCAAAAACTGTCTTTGAAACAACAGTAAAAACTGATGTAAGGGGGGTTGCCAAAATCCCATATACCCCAACTGAAGAAGGTGACTATTCCGTCACCCTCACCGGTGCCGGTTCAAACGATAAAATAACAACCGCCGAAACTTCTTTCAGGTGCTTCAGCAGAAAATATGCGTACTATTGGTGGCGTTCATTTAACAACTCTGAAATTGTAACTGATAAAGAAGCCTATCTTCCCGGAGATACTATTAAAGCGGTAATCTATCTCCCCGAAAAACCGAAGGAAGGCGTTGTAGTAATCGAGCAAAACTCGATTATCTCGTATCACAGGGTTTCTGTGAACGACGGCTTAGCCGAATTTAATACTGTTGCCGCCAAAGAGTGGGCACCGGCAGTTAATATCTCTTTCCTTGCCGGCGCCAATTCAAACCTTATCTATACAATTAAAAGGGTGGGGATCATCAACGACGAGGCAAAACTTTCCGTTTCGATCACTCCTTCCGAACCAAATTTCAAACCCGGTGCAGAAGCCGAGTTTCTGGTTAAAGTTACCGATAAATACGGCAAAGCTGTCAAAGGAGCGCAAGTTGCCTTCGGAACGGCCGATGAAGCAATCTATTCCGTCAAACCCGATAACACCGAACCCCTTTACGATTCTTTTTATCCGGTTGAATGGTACAGCACACAAACTTCAAGCTCGCTTGAAGGAAAATATGGGCAATCAATGAGCCGCCCTTTAACTCTTATCGATTTGGATTATAACCCGAAAGGGCGCACTTCCGGCAATTCTTCCATTGAAGTGAAACTTAAATTTGATAATTTTGAAGAAGTGGGCGACAAAGTAAAACTTCTCGTTACCAACGGCTCTCTTATTAAAACTCAACCATACGATGGGATGAACTTCACGAAGTTTACAGACCTTCCGGGCGGGGAATTTGACATCTGTATTCTTACTCAGAACATCGTCTATCCGATTAAAAGGGTTTATGTCAGTGAAAACAAATCAATTGCAGAAGAAATTTACATGGAACCCCTTATCGAAGAGTTAAATATGTACTTCTCCGGTTACATGGCAGGCGGGGGCGCTTACGCTGAAGATATGGCGTTAACCAAACAAGGCGCGAGAAACGAAAATGCCCCCTCGCCCGATGAAGAAAACTCTTCTGCTACCGTGCAAGTGAGGGAAAATTTTGTTGATTCACCTTTCTGGGCACCTTCGGTGATTACAGACAGAAGTGGTGAAGCAACCGTTTCTTTCAACTTACCGGATAACCTGACTTCATGGCGCTCTACTGTTCGCGTTATTACTAAAGATACCAAAACAGGTGAAGCTGTTAATAATGTTATCGCTACCAAAAACCTGCTTGTCCGTTTGGAAACACCCCGTTTTTTCAAAGAGGGCGATACAACAATGGTCGTGGCTAACATCCATAACTATCTTAATACTGACGCTGAAACGAAGGTTAAATTCAGTTTCACAAACCTGACCCCTGTTTCTTTCGATGTGAAAGGTGTAACTGTATCAAAGAAAACAACCGACTCGTTCGAAGCCGTAATTTCATCCAAAGGTATAGCCACTGTTGAAATTAAAACGGCTGTGCCGTTTGTTAACTACAACAGCGAACTTTACATTGAAGCTATTTCTGATAAGGAATCTGACGCACTGAAGATACAAGTGCCCGTTATCCCAATAGGTATTAAGGCTACAAATTATCTGAACGATGCACTGCAGCAGGGAGAACCGGATAAAACGCTTGAGTTTACTATCCCAACCGGTGTTAATATGAAAACCGTCAGTCTCGCCCTTTCTGTTAGCCCAACCATAGCCGCAACACTTCTCAGCTCATTGGATGGATTAGTGGACTACCCTTACGGCTGCGTGGAACAGACAATGAGCCGATTTTTACCGGCGCTTATCGTCTCAAATTCTTTCAAAAAACTTGGCGTACCGTTATCTTCTTCAACGATGGAAAAAATGCCCAATGTTATAAGCAAAGGGCTTGAGCGCCTCTACGACGCTCAAAACAGCCGGGGCGGATGGGGCTGGTGGAAAAACGACCCGACCAACTACTACATGACCGCTTATGTGATGTACGGTCTGAATATGGCGAAGAATTTAGGCTATTCTATCAACACTTCCGTTTTCGATAAAGGCTTGGCTGCCCTTGAAAACTCACTTTCTGAAAAGAATGTTGATAAAGTTACCGCCGCATACGCCGCCTGGGTCTATTCAGGTATTAATCGCAATGCACGCAATATTAAACCTTTCCTGAAACTTACGGATGACCTGCTTGCTGATTCCTTAGACGCATATTCAACATCACTGCTCGGGCTTACCTTTATAAATATCGATGATTTTGCCACCGCAAAAGAGATTTATAAACGACTGTTGCAAACCGCTAACGACGACCAAAACTTCATCTCCTGGGGAAATGACGGTTATTATACCTGGCAGAACGATAAAATTCAGGCTACTGCTTCAGCTTTAAGATTTATTATCGCCGTTGACTCAACCTCACCCGCAATATTGAAAGCCGCCAATTTCCTCATCCGCGAACAAAAAGGGAAAGGATGGCTTTCGACTCAGCAGACTGCTAATGTTCTCTTCGCTCTTACTGATTACCTTTTGCTCACCCATGAATTAGAGCCGGACTTTTCTGCGGAAATATTCCTCAACGGAAAGCAGGTGAAAAAAGTATCGTTCGATGCAGCCAACATGAACCCCGCTGTGGTGGTTTTAACTCCTGATGGTACTTCTGTACCATTTATCTACGGCAAAAACACGATTAAAATTGTTAAAAAAGGGAAAGGTGTGATGTATCTCGGCGGGGAGAATACACTTTATTACCCCGACATTTCATTTGTTAAAGAAAATAAATTCACCGTTACTAAAGAAGTTTTCAAGTTGATCGAAACAAAAACGGGCAATAGTATTTTTTACAACAAGGCTATTCCCGATAAAGTGGTTACGGGTGACTTATTGCTCGTGAAAATCAGAGTGAAAACGAACCGGACTAACGACCAGTTTCTGATGGTTGAAGATATGCTGCCCGCCGGATTCGAATTGGTGAAAGAAGATTACCTGTACAATATTAAAGGAGAACAAGACCATACCGGCTACTGGCCCGGTTACTGGAACCGCTTTTACGCCGATCAGGAAGTGCGGGACTCGAAAATCACTTTCTTTGTTACTTACGCACCACAAGAGATGGAGTTTTCTTATATCCTAAGAGCCCAACTGCCCGGGTATTATACCGTTGCCTCGGTCTATGCAGGGCTGATGTACTACCCCGAAATGCGGGGTTATGGGAATCGTACCCTGTTCAGGATTTCACAATAGTCCGCTAAATGCGAGGACAAAACTACTTCCTGGAATACTTGAAAGTATTCAGAATTTCACAATAGTCCGCTGAACCGGTTTATTGTTTTGCGGGGAAATATTGCGTTGACAAACGCCTTGTTTCCCCGGGGGTTAAAAACCTAAAGTGAAAGCATTTCCTTAAATTTTATCGACTGACGGCGGGAAACCTCTATTTTCTTGCCGTCTTTCATTTTTACGAGCAATCCACCGTTCAGCCAAGGCTCTATATTTTCTATATATTTAAGGTTGATTATGTGCTTTCTGTTTGCACGGAAAAAGGTTTTGCTGTCTAAGCGCTCATCTAAGTAATTCAGCGTTTTTAAAATAAGGGGTTTGTTCTCCCGGAAAAACAGCCGTACATAATTTCCTTCAGACTCAAACAGCCGCACTTCTTCCAATTTAACGAACCAGCACCTGTCACCGTCTTTCACAAAAACCTGATCGTCACTTCGCAGTTGCTTGGAAATCTTTCTGATGTCAAGCTCTTCATCTTCGGGGTTTTCAATTTTAACCTTTTTAATCGCTTCTGAAAGCCGTGCCGGTTCAATCGGCTTTAGCAAATAGTCAAGCGCATTAAACTCAAAGGCTTTAATTGCGTATTCATCATACGCCGTGGTGAAAATCACCCTCGGTGACCGATCCAACTCCTCGAGCAAATCAAACCCTGATTTACCCGGCATCTGTATATCAAGAAAAACAACATCAGGCTCGTGGTGCTTAATCTTTTCAACCCCCTCATCCACATTCGCCGCCTCATCCACCACTTCAATATCCGGGTACTCGGAAAGAAGCCGTTTAAGTTCATTTCTTGCCAAGCGTTCATCATCAACTATGATAGCTTTCATTTTCTCTGCCTCCGATTGGAATTTTAATAACTGCCTCAACCATCTTTTCTGCATTTTTAATCGTGAAAGAGGCTTTTTCACCATACAACAACGAAAGCCGATGCTTCGTGTTAGCCAACCCAAACCCTTTCGAGTTGTTCATCTCAGCCTCATTAAGGTTACCCGAATTTGAAATCTTAATAATCAAGTTGTCACCATTTTTTGCTGCTTTCACGCTTATGCTCCCCCCTTTTGGAAGCTTTGATATCCCGTGCTTTATACCGTTTTCTACTAAAGTCTGAACCATCATTGGAGGAATTTCAACAAAATAAACAGCCGGCTCGATATCCACGGAAAAACGAAGCCGCTCTTCGTATCTCACCTGTTCAAGCGTTAAATAGTCGTTTACGGTTTTAATTTCATCCTCAAGCGGTACTGTTTCACTCCGCTCTACATTCAATGAATACCTGAAAATATTTGAAAGTTGTGTTATCGAGCGTTTCGCTTTTTCAGGGTCTTCCTCAATCAGTGCCCTTATTCCGTTCATGGCATTGAACATGAAGTGGGGGTTAAGCTGCGATTTAAGCGTTTTCAACTCAAAATCTTTAACCGCTGCTTCCCAAACAAACCGCTCAATTTCTGCCTGTTGAAAATTTTCGAAATAATGTATCGTGAAATAAATCAACGACCAAAGCAGCATTATTATGGAAAGATTTATCCAGTGCATTAACAAAAAGGGAAGTGAGTTCGAAAGCTGTTGAAAATCAAAATTGAGATTAGAATCAAAATAGAAAGGAAGTGAAATTATTATCACTATCGCAATTCCGCAAACCATTGCACCAAACACTAATCTGGGAGCTAAGTACTTAAGCTCCAAGTGCAGCCAGTTTAGTTTTATTATCAACATTCTAAAAAGGTGCGAAACCGCGATGCCCGCAATTATTATCAAAACTACCGAACTTATCATCGTCCAGTTGATTAATGTCTCTCTTTCACGCCCAAAACGCATCGTTGCCATAATCAACAGATTTAGCACACCATAGCCTCCCCAGCCGACTATCTGCAGTAGCCCGTAAAATTTCAGTCGGTTATCGCGTAAAAGATCGATCATCCTGAAACAAGACCTTATTCGTAAGTGAAATGTTTAATTTGTTCACCGTTTTTCTCAATTTCGATCATCCTGAAACAAGACCTTATTCGTAAGTGAAATGTTTAATTTGTTCACCGTTTTTCTCAATTTCGGTCATCGCTTCAACTCCAATTTCAAGGTGAAGTGAAACGAACTTTTTGGTCACTTCTTTATCCGACTCCTCAGTTTTAATCCCCTCGGGAATCATCGGGACATCTGAAACCAGTAACAGCGCACCGCGTGGAATCTGGTTAACAAACCCCACAGTGAAGAGCGTTGCAGTTTCCATATCAATCCCAATTGCGTTAGTTTCCTTCAGATATTCCTTAAAATCGTCATCCCACTCCCAGAGCCGCCGGTTGGTAGTGTAAATCACGCCGGTTCGGTATTCCAAATCGCGGTCAACAATTTTCTGCGAAACAAACTTATGCAACTTAAAAGAAGGAAGTGCAGGCACTTCCGGCAGTGCGTAGTCGTTGCTTGTTCCCTCCCCCCTGATAGCAGCAATCGGGAGAATGAAATAGCCTAATTCGGTAGATCTTTTTAAGCCGCCACACTTCCCAAGAAACAAAACTCCTTTCGGGTCAACAGCGGTCAGCAGGTCCATAATAGTTGCTGCATTTGCCGAGCCCATTCCAAAGTTTATTATCGTAAGCCCGTCGTTGTTTGTGGCGGCTTGCATCGGGTAGCCTTCGCCATTTAAATTGCACTTGAATTTATCGGCAAACCGCTCTACATAGTCGTTGAAATTCGTCAGCAGAATATAGTCACCGAACTGACTCAACGGGGTTCCTGTATATCTTGGAAGCCAGTTACGGGCTATATCCGTTTTTGTTCTCATCATACTTTTGTTACCAATATCTCCCTGTTTTTATTCCGGCCTTTCTTAAAAAGATTAAAAAAATTAAACATAATAAAAAAATTATGCCGCTTATAAGAATAAACGGTCTAAAAGATTAAGCATGCTAAAAAAGTAAACTGAACAAGAAGTTTAATTACATTTTAGCTGAAATCATCTCTTCAGGTCTTACAATTTGGTCGAATTGCTCTGAAGTAAGCAAACCAAGTTCCAAAGCAGCCTCTTTCAATGTTTTATTCTCTTTATGAGCCTTTTTAGCAATTTTAGCCGCATTATCGTAACCAATGTGCGGGTTAAGCGAAGTTACAAGCATTAAAGAGTTGGTAACATGTTTTTCGATGTTAACCCTGTTGGCTACAATCCCCACGACACAATGGTCCGTGAAGCTCTCACAGGCATCAGATAAAAGCCTTACCGATTGAAGCACATTATAAATCATAACAGGTTTGAACACATTAAGCTCGAAATTACCGGATGCGCCGCCAAAATTAACGGCTACATCGTTCCCGAATACCTGAGCACATACCATCGTCATCGCTTCCGATTGAGTGGGGTTTACTTTACCCGGCATTATCGAACTGCCCGGCTCGTTCTCAGGGAGATTTAATTCCCCAATTCCTGAACGGGGACCTGACCCCAGCCACCGGACATCATTTGCTATCTTCATCAGCGAAGCAGCAAGCGTTTTTAATACCCCGTGAAGATTCACCAAAGCGTCATGTGCGGCAAGCGACTCAAACTTGTTCGGTGCACTGACAAACGGCAAGCCGGCTAATTCAGCAATCTTTGCGGCTGCTTTCTCCGGGAAATCCGGGTGTGTGTTCAGACCCGTTCCTACCGCCGTTCCGCCGAGTGCCAGTTCATAAACCCACGGCAGTGCGTCGTCTATTCTTTTTAAACCGTTGGTTAACTGCTGTACATAACCGCTGAACTCCTGCCCAAGTGTCAGCGGTGTTGCATCCATCAGGTGCGTTCTTCCGATTTTAATAATATCTTTAAATTCTTCCGATTTTACAGCAAGTGCGTCACGAAGTTTGGTTACCATCGGAATTAGTTTTTCATTTACTGCCATTGCTGCTGCAATGTGCATTGCAGTCGGGAATGTATCGTTGGAAGATTGCGCTTTATTCACATCATCATTCGGGTGGATCGGCTTCTTGCTTCCGATAACACCCCCGGCAAGTTCAATAGCACGGTTCGCAATAACCTCATTCACATTCATGTTCGATTGAGTGCCGCTGCCGGTTTGCCAAACAGATAACGGAAAATTACCCTCTAATTTGCCGTCTATAACTTCCTGAGCCGCACGGGCTATTAAATCTCTTTTTTCTGCAGGCAGTAAACCAAGCTCGCTGTTTGTTAACGCTGCCGCTTTTTTCAAAATCCCGAAAGCTTTTATCAGCTCACGCGGCATTTTTTCTTCACCTATCTTGAAATTAATCAGCGATCGACCGGTTTGTGCACCGTAATATTTATCAGAGGGAACCTGCACTTCCCCCATCGTGTCAGTTTCTGTTCTGTAGTTCATTTTGATCTCCAAAAAAAATAAATTGTCAGATACTAAAATATGAGTTGATTTGCATTAAGCCCTCTGTTCAATAAAATTTTACTCGTTTTATCCTTTTATGCTTTCATTTTTTCTGAAATTTGTCTTATATTAAGACACTAATTCTACTCGTTTTTAATAACTGTTTAGCCCTAAGCCGGGCGGAGTGTCAAAAGATCAACCGAAACAATAAACCTGCGCTTTCTCTTCTTCTGGAAGTTAATGAAGAAAAAGGCGTTAAGATAATTTATAGTGAAGGAAAAGCCGCTGCTAAAGCTGAGGCTTTAATCAACCTTTCTGCCCATGATATTGTCGATCAGGGCACTTTTGAAAGGCTGATTGACGAGCTTAAAGAAAATCTTAATTTCTCTGCCGCTGTTTTCAAAACGGTGGAAGACCTCAGAACTCCCGGTGCAGCTTTTTATGAAGTCGAGTTTTCTGCCCTTTCTACCCCTCATCCTAAAGAACTAACTGAACCGAAAAGACTTAAAACCAATATTAAATCGGATAAAATTGAGACATCTGAAGCAGAACTGCCGCTGAATCTGTTGAATAAAGAGGTTGATTTCCCCGGAACTCTGTTCTTTACCGTCGTTCCCGATCCGCTTAGAGTAGTTGATATACACGGAGACTTCGTCTCTTTCTTCAAGGGTAACGATCACCCCGAAAGCTTTTCTGTTACTAAACTGATGAGAATGATTCACCCGGCTGACCTCAAAGGGTTCAAAACTAAATTTCGAGCCGCTATCGATGGCGTTCGCGACGAATTTTACTACAGAATTTACACCGCAGACCAGCAAATTAAGCACCTTCGACACTTCGTTTATGCAAAAAGAGAAGGGGAAAGGTTAGTGGCTATCGCAAACCTACTCATCGATTCTTCAGGCGACAGAGAATTAGTCAACCGCCTGATGAGGTCGGAGGAAAAACTGAAAGTACTCTTTGAAACTGCCGATGATCTCATTTTTATACTCGACCATAGCGGCAACTTTTCATCAGTAAACGAACTCGGGGCGTTGTCTTTAGAATTTGTACCCGCAGAGATGACCGGAAAACATTTCATCTCTTTCATTCACGAGGATGAAAGGGCGGCTATTACCAACTCTTTCAAACAGCTGCTTAAATCACCAGGCGCTATTACTTTTGAAGCTGCCTTTCTGACTAAATACGGCAAAAAATTAACTTTTGAAATTAACGCCCGACCCGTTTACTCACAAAAAAACAGGTTCGACGGTATCGTGGGGATCGGCAGAAATGTTACTTCCCGTATTAACGATCAGGAAATGATGAACGACCTGAACAATAAACTCATCGAGGCTAACAGAATCATTTCTATCGAGAGAGACCGCGTTAAACAAAGGATTTCTGTGCTTGAAGAACTTAACCAGCTGAAAAGCGAGTTTGTTGCCAACATTTCCCACGAACTTAGAACACCGCTTGCCTCTATTATTGGATTTTCTGAAACTATAGATTCCGATTCAGATATGCCTGAATCTGTAAGGGCTGATTTTAACAAGATTATTCTGACAGAGTCGAAAAGGCTCGCTGAACTTATCAACGATGTGCTCGATATTTCAAAACTTGAAGGCGGCAAAATTGACCTTGAAAAAACAGATTTCGACGCCGTTGAACTGATTAAAGATATTGTAGGCAAATATAAAAACCAGGCGGATGGCAAATCGATACAAATCACTGAAGACTATCCCATCGAAAGTGTGATTCTAAACGGCGACAGAAACAGAATACAGCAAGCGTTCGATAATATTTTTGAAAACTCACTAAAATTTACTCCTCCCGGCGGAAGAATTACCGTCTTCTTAAGGGTAAGAAACAACGAACTTGAAACTATTATCAGCGACACCGGTATTGGCATCCCAAAAGACGATTTGCCACACATCTTTCAGAAATTCTACAAAGTTGCAAGGGCGGATAACACAACCCCCGGCTCCGGCTTGGGGCTTTCTTTAGTCAAACAAATAATCGATCATCATCGGGGTTTCATTAGTATCCAGTCTGAAGAAGGCAACGGCACAACCGTTATTATCAAACTTCAGTTAATACCCAGAAGGTTCGTAAGCAATGGATAAACTAATTTTTATCGTTGACGATCAGGCACCTATCCTTAGACTCATAACTTATTGGGTCGGGGAAAAATGGAATTATAAAGTGAAAACTTTTGACACAGCCGAGCAAATGTTAGCCTCGCTTCAACTGAAACCCGACCTTATTCTGCTCGATATTATGCTGCCCGGTATCAGCGGGATTGAAGCTCTGAAAGAAATTAAAAAATTTGACCACCGCCTCCCCGTCATAATGCTTTCTGCACAGGGAAGGGTGGATGTGGCGCTGGAAGCTTTAAAACTTGGCGCTTATGACTATTTCCCTAAACCGATCGATACACAACGGTTGGAACCGGCAATTCGTAACGCTTTGAAAAATTATGACCTCGAAAAAGAGTTAGAGCGCGCTCGGGAAAATGTTTCGCAAACCTACAGTTTCAGCAACATTATTTCTGCTGATGATAAAATGCAGGAAGTGTTCAAATTGATGACCAAAGTACTGGATAACGATATAACCGTGCTTATTCACGGCGAAAGCGGTACCGGTAAAGAACTTATTGCAAAAGCTATTCACTTTAATGGAATAAGGAAAGAACTCCCTTTTGTTGTTGTTAATTGTGCCTCTATCCCAAGAGATTTGATGGAAAGTGAACTTTTCGGGCATGAAAAAGGGTCGTTTACAGGGGCACACCAACGAAAACTTGGGAAATTTGAACTCGCTGATAAAGGTACCTTGTTTTTAGATGAAGTCGGCGAAATGGATATCGGGCTGCAGTCTAAACTGCTCCGCGCTATTCAACAAAAAGAGTTTGAAAGAGTCGGTGGCACTGAATCTATCAAATGCGATGTCAGAATTATTTCGGCTACAAACAGAGACCTTAAGCAAGCGGTTGACGAAAAACTGTTCAGGGAAGACCTCTTCTACAGGCTTAATTCATTCCCGATTATTTTACCGCCACTTCGTGAAAGAAGAAGCGACATTATCGTGCTCGCTAAACACTTTGTGGAACATTTCAATAAAAAACACAATAAAAATGTGCAGGGGTTCTCTTCGAAAGCAACCCGGCTGATGTTTGACTATGACTGGCCCGGCAACATCAGAGAAATGGAGAACACTATCGAAAGAAGCCTTATCTTAACAGAAAATGATAAAATTGAGGCTGAAGATCTTCCACCACACATCAGAGCACTTTCTAATGCGGCGCTTAACATTTCTAACGACGGGCAACTAAATACGGAAAATACTCTTCCCTTTGAAAAAATTAAAGAACTGGCGATTAGAAACGCTATTAAAGTTACTAAAGGCAATATTTTTGAAGCTGCTAAAAAGTTGGAACTTGGAAGAGCAACTATTTACAGGCTTATGGCTAAATATAATATTGATCCCGAAAATCCTTAATAATAATAAAAATTTGGAGAATTAAAATGAACTTTTCTGTACAGAAAGATGGCGATGTTACAGTTGTTGGTGTTGGTTTGGTAAGAGCAACACTAAGCAATGCCGAAGAATTTAAAAACTTGCTGCTGCAGCACATCGATAACGGCGTCACTAAACTGGTGGTCGATCTCTCTGAATGTGAGTTTATCGACTCTACCTTCCTCGGGGCACTGGTTGTCTCTTTCAAAAGGATTACTCAGGCTAATGGGGATATTAAGTTAGTTGGCTTCCAGCCCGCGGTTCAGTCGATGTTTGAACTTACAAGAATGTACCGTATTTTTGAAGCATTCAAAACTACAGGCGAAGCCGTCAAAAGTTTTTACTGAGTAAATAAAATATAAACCCTTAAAATATAAGCCCCTAAGGGAATGGTAAACCATATAAAAATATAATGACTCTTGATGAAAGGTAACAACCCAACATGAATTTATTATGATTAAAATTTTACTTATTGATGATGACAGCTCACTTGCTAAGCTTTTTCACTACAGTTTAACAAAAAACGGCTTTGAGTGCAGAACTGCCGAAAATGGGGCAATTGGATATAATGTAGCAAGTGAATGGTTGCCCGACCTGATTATTTCCGATGTAATGATGCCCGAGATGGATGGTTTCGAACTTCGTAGAAAACTCCTGGCGGATTCTCAGCTCTCCTCTATTCCTTTTGTTTTTCTTACTGCAAAATCTGCCGACGACGATCTGCAGGAAGGGAAAGAACTTGGCGTGGCGGATTATATTGTTAAAACTGAAGGACCTAAAGTTTTGGTGGATAAAGTAAAAACTATCCTGAATGTCAAAAATTAACTCACATAAAATATTTTCCCATTCTTTTACATTTAACTGATTGGTTAAAAACAATGAAAGCGTTTCATTCTTTCCTCTTCCTCTTTTTTCTTGCTTCTTTCACCATTTTACCACAGCAGAACTGGAAAAAAGTAAAAATTTTCTCCGATAATTTAAGGTCTGACTTTAGGTTACTGGAAAACTACGACCTTCACATCACAGAAGGAACTGCGGGTAAAGATAACTCGTTCTCCTTTTTTATTTCAGATGAAGATTTTGCCAAACTGAAGGCTTCCGGAATTAAATATCAGGTTTTAATCGACGATTGGTATGCACACTACAAATCACTTCCCAAAATGACAGAAAGCGAAAAGGCTGCCACTATCAGGGAAAGCAAACAAAGATATGGTGTTGAGGGCTTAACTTACGGCTCCATGGGCGGATATTATACTTTGGCTGAAATTTATGCCCAATTAGATTCAATGAGGACGCGTTTCCCTAACCTTATCACTGAAAAAATTACAATCGGCACCACTTCCCAAGGGCGCCCCATATATGCAGTTAAAATTTCCGATAACCCCGGTGTTACAGAGAACGAACCCCGCACTATGTTCACTTCTCTTATTCATGCGCGTGAACCTGCAGCCATGATGGCTGTTATTTATTTTATGTACTATCTGATGGAAAACTACAACTCAAATCCTTCGGTTAAATATTTAGTGGATAACAGAGAAATTTGGTTCATACCGGTGATTAACCCCGACGGTTATGAGTATAACAGAAGCACAAACCCAAACGGCGGCGGGATGTGGCGCAAAAACAGATCACTGAACAGTGGAGTTTATGGGGTTGACTTAAACAGAAACTTCGGACCACAAAATTATTGGAATGCTCCCGGAGGTGGTTCAAGCACTTCACCAAGCGCCGATGATTATAGAGGTCCTTCTCCGTTTTCTGAACTTGAAACTCAGGCTCTTAAAAATTTTGTCGCAGGTAAAAGTTTTAAAAATATTCTGAATTACCACACTTACAGCAACCTACTTATTTATCCTTACGGATATCAAACGCAACTAACACCTGACTCTTTAATCTTCAACGAGTTTGCTGCTGATATGGTGGCTACTAACGGATATGAACCCGGCACAGCATGGCAACTTCTTTACCCGGTGCGTGGCTCTTCAGATGATTTTCTGTACGACGGCGACCTTGAAAATAACGGGAAAATTTTTGCCATAACGGTTGAAGTTGGTAGTGATATGGATGATTTCTGGCCCCCGCAATCGCGCATTTTTCCATTGGCTATCGAAAATCTGCAGTCAAACCTATACTGGGCTTGGGTTGCCGGTGATTATGTAAGATATGCTTCACATCAGTTTAACAAGGAGTATATTAACCCCGGTGATCAGGCAGAACTGACACTGACACTCAAAAATAAAGGGCTTTCCGGCGCTGATAATGTTACCGTTACCGTTGAATCTTTAACCAATTTGGTTTCAGTTGCAAACGGTAGCGCTTCAGTGCCTGCACTTCCGGCTCGTGGCGTTTATCAGATTCCTACCCCGTTTTCTATATCAGTTTCACCAACAGCACCGGTTGATTCTATGTGCCAACTGAAGGTTTCAACTTTCAGAAATGGTGTGTTAATCAGCGCCGACACAATCGGCTTTGTTACCGGAACTCCTGATTTTGCGTTCCACGATGATTCCAATGACCCCCTTAACAAGTGGACTGTAACCGCAACACCCGCTAATCCAAGATGGGAGGCTACCGATGTTACTTTTTACACGGGGCCCGTCTCTTTTACCGACTCGAAAGTTGGTAACTATGCGAACAACGCTACGGTTGCCATGGTTACTACCAACAACATTTCACTCGTCGGAATGGCGCACCCAAAATTTACTTTTTGGACTAAATGGGACATGGAAGCCAGATGGGATTGCGGGCAGGTGATGATTTCTACAAACAATGGCTCGTCTTGGATACCCCTTGCAGGCAAGTTAACCACTCCCGGCTCCGGTTCAGGTAAGCAGGTGCCCGCCGGTACGCCTGTTTATAACGGAACTTCAAACACCTGGAAGCAGGAGATGATTGACCTTACTCCATACGCCGGTATGCAAATTAAACTGAAATTTGAACTCAGATCGGATGTCTCCCTTAATAAAGACGGTTGGTATGTGGACGACATCGGCATCTATGTCTATTCCGCCGTGCCGGTTGAACTTTCTTCTTTTTCCGGTAAATTGGTTGATGGAACTGTTAATTTGGAGTGGGCTACCGCTTCCGAAGTTAATAACAAAGGGTTTGAAGTGCAGCGCTCAGTTAACGGTAGCGAGTGGGCAACCGTCGGCTTCATTGATGGCGCAGGTACTAAAACCGCCACGACTGACTATTCGTTCAGCGAAAAAATAAACTTTACAGGAACTATCCAATATCGTCTGAAACAGATCGATTTCGACGGCACCTACAGGTTATACGGGCCCGTTGATATTGAATCGGCACCCGTTTTATCTTACGATTTGATGCAAAACTATCCCAATCCGTTCAACCCTGAAACTGTTATAAGGTTCACTACTCCGGTTGACGGGAATGTATCTATTGTTGTTTACGATATTTTGGGAAACAAGGTCGCTTCTCCTGTTGATGGGTTTGTTAAAGCCGGTTCACACTCGGTTACATTCAAGCCTTCGGGATTAGTATCAGGTATCTATTTCTACGAGATGACGGCACCAACATTCTCAAAGAAACTTAAAATGCTTTATTTGAAATGATTTAACAAACCGGGCATTTGCACGCAACCACATACGGTTAAAACAGGGTTTTGAAAGAGGCGCAGGTGCTTTTACGCGGGCAGCAACGGTGCTTCTGCGGGGTACACCATTCCTTATGCGGGAGGAGGTTGTTGTTTTACCCGGGTGGCGCAGGTGCTTTTGCTGTAAGCGCCGGTATTCCTGAAAGCCGTTGTTGTTGCCTCATTCAAAATGAGGCAGCAAAAAAACAAGTTCCGGTTAGTTAAAACTAAAAAAAATTATCTTCTACGGTGGTTATCGAGTTTTTCGAATAAGCCACCGTAGATTAAACTTCTCGCCTGCTCACCCTGAAGCATATCGTGCGGAAAACCAAGTTCAATTTTTGTAAATTCCTCCAGTTCTGCAAGTTTTTCCGCCGGTATCTCAAAATCTAAACAACCAAGGCTGTCTGTTATCTGCGCAACCGACCTCGCACCCACCACGGGAATCATCCTGTATCTGTTCTGCCGTATCCAATTCATAGCCACTTGCGCGGGTGTAACGCCCAACTCATCCGCTACTTCCACAACTTTTGCGGTTATCCTGTTGCTTCTCTCGTTTCTTCGCATGCTTATGGGTTTAATTCTTCCCGTTGCATTCGCGTCTTTCAGGTATTTCCCCGAAAGCACACCACCCGCAATTGGCGCCCACGGCACACAGGTTATATCGAAGTGCTCGCACATTGGAAGGATGTCCCTTTCAGCTTCCCTCTTAATTAAGTTGTATTCAGCCTGAAAAGCGACAAATTGCGACCATCCCCTAAGCTCCGCCATTATCTGCGCACCCGAAACAATCCATGCAGGAGTGTCGGAAACCGCAATATAATGCACTTTTCCCATACGAATCAGGTCGTCAAGCCCCCGCATCACTTCATCAACCGGCGTGGTAAAATCCCACATGTGGATATAAAGAACATCAATGTAGTCCGAATTAAGCCTTTTAAGACTTCCATCGACCGAACGAAACATATTTTTCCGGCTGTTGCCGCCGTTGTTAATATCACCGGGCTTGGTATGCAGGCTGTATTTTGTGGAAATAACGAATTTGTCCCGTTCACTTCCCATAAACTCGCCGAGGAATTTCTCGCTCGTCCCCTCTGTGTATCTGTTGGCTGTATCGATGAAATTGCCCCCCGCTTCGGCAAATTTATCGAATATTTTTCTGCTTTCTTCTTTGTCTGCGCCCGAGTTCCACTCCGTACCGAATGAAATTGCTCCCAGACAAAGTTCTGAAACTCTTAATCCTGATCTTCCGAGTAGTTTATATCTCATTTTTCTTCTAATCTTGGTTTTAATTTTGCGTTGTTATTTAATGTTATTTTGAATTGTCGGTAAATTTATTCTGTTTGCTATTTAGATTTTCGGGGTTAATTTGTTCTGTTTGTTCCGTTTGCTATTTATCCTCTTCCGCTAAATTCGCTACTATTGTCAATTTCTTTTACCCTCTTCTCTCTTCTCTCTTCTCTCTTCTCTCTTCTCTCTTCTCTCTTCTCTCTTCTCTCTTCTCTCTTCTCTCTTCTCTCTCTTCCATACCTGTCACCGCCTCAATTCTTCAACTCCGGAATTTTCTTCCATTGCTTGTTTAGTCTTTCTCTATCTTAACTTGTTTTTTAATTTCCCTCATCTGCTAAATCATTTTGTATAAGATCCGGCACAAGTTTTTTATAATTACGAGAGAAAGTTACCCTTTCTTCACGAGTGGTGCGATCCTGAATGTAAACCCACATATCGTTAATCATACTTTTGCGCTTTGATTTGTTCCTCTTTTGCGGCGTTCCCCACTCAAAACTGAAAGCACCAATCGTTGAAAGGGGCGAAGAATCCACAGTTGAAGTGGGTGCAGAACCGACGGCATTGTGCGTCTTTATTTCTAAGATACCGATGGTCATAAGCTCTTCAACTACAAGGAAAAAATATTTTTTCAACAAGTCACCCAGTTTATTCCGCCTGAAACGGTTTATTGTTGTGTAGTTGGGCACTTGATCGCCGCTTAGCCAGATGAAATTTTCATCACTTACCAACAACTCTTCAATTTCTTTTAAAGTGTAAATATTGTTCAGATAGGCAAAAAGAAGAATTTTCAGAAGCATCACCGGGTGATAACTTGAGGCACCACCTCCCGGATATCGTGCAAAGAGCGCACTGTGGTCTATCCCATCAATAATATAATTGAAAACCCGCACCGGATGCGCTTTCGAGATTTTCTCTTCTATCATTGGAGGGAATAACAAAAGTTGTTTCTGCTCGTAGAACTTGAACACAGGTTTTGAATGGCGTTCTTTCATTCTAAACAATATCCGATGATCAATGATTTTTATTCTGCTGCTTTATCAAAAACTAATGGTTTTTCCGCAATAATTCCGACAATTTTTTGCAGTTCTTGACCACTAAAATACGGATTTTTAAAGACTTAATTCGTACACTATTATGTACGCACCGCTCACTTAACCTCTTTATTCACCTCTCAACCAACCTCTCTATCTGCCTCTCACTCAACCGCCAAACCAATCTCTCCATCTGCCTCTCACTCAACCGCCAAACCAACCTCTCTATCTGCCTCCCACTCATCCTTCAAACCAATCTCTCCATCTGCCTCTCACTCAACCGCCAAACCAACTTTTAATCCAACCTCCCTACTCTCTACTCACCGCAGGCAAATAATTACACCGGATTTTTGAAAGCAAATCAAAAAAATTAGACGAGGCCACAGAAAAACAAAAAATTATCGCGCCTCCCAATCAAAAAAAGAGGCTGCCTGAATTTTATATCAGGCAGCCTCTTTCTTCTTAGTCTTGAGTGTATTGCTAAATAAATCAACTCATTTGTTTGATTTTTTTTTGCGCTTAATCAATAAGTTATTCCTCATTAATGTACATAGTCTGATAAAATGTACACGGGAAAAATAACTTTGGGCGGTTGCTCAATAAGTTTTTTCCTCAAAATCAGAGGGCAACAAAGGGCAGCCGAGAGCAACAGCCGACAATTCACCACAAATAAATCAGTTAAATGTAGTTGTTGTTGAGTATTTATACTCTACTTTTGCGGGCCAGTCGTCTGAACCGTTTGCGATTGAAGCCGAGTCCGTTGCCACTTCCGTAACCTTAAAGATTATATATCCGTCCAACGCTTTTGTTGCCCATATATCCCCTGCACGCAATGGGGTTGAGCAAACATCGGTTGCCCATCTCGTTGTATCTATTGAAGTAATCGCAGAGAGATCACCGGGGCCTAACCGCATTATTTTTTCTGATCTTGCACGGAACCAAATGCCGGTACCCCAACCACCACCACCGGAACCCAACGGGCACCAGATAATTGTTTCGCCGTCATTTTTTTCGGGGTCCACTACATTGTTTGCTTCGCCTACCACTCCTTCAGACCAGTCAACACCCCAGTGAGTTAATCGTAAGGTTTTGGTTGTTGGCACAGTAGGGTTCGTTCCTGAATCTTCACTTTTACAACCGGGAACGATTACTAATATAAAGAATAAAAGTATTATTATCGAATTTAACGATTTCATGCAACCTCCATTAATTAAATGAAATCTGAATGTAATATACTTTTATCCTCTGAGTCTTCCTAATTATCGCAATATTTTGTGTCGGTTTTCACATCTGTTTAATAACCAATTAGGATAACTATCGCCACTTCACAAACTGTTAAAAAAGTAAAAGTTATATTACAGTTACAATATTCTGTTTTTTCCGGGATCGTAAATGAAACAACTTTGCACCTTAACTTTATTTTTTACTTTTTTCTCTCTTCCGCTCCTGTCTCAAAGCACGCCGTCGGTTAAAATTAACGAGCTGATGGCTTCAAACAGCGCAGCAGTGGCTGACCCCGATTTCGGCGAATACGGCGATTGGGTCGAGCTTTTCAACACTGATTCACTACCGGCCGATATTTCCGGCTATTATCTAACCGACAATTTCAGCCAACCACAGAAGTGGCGCTTACCACTTACCGGCGTTATCATCCCCGCACAAGGCTACCTTATTATCTGGTGCGACGATCATAACACCGGTTTACACGCAAATTTCAAGCTTTCTGCAAGTGGCGAAGTAGTTGGGTTATATGCACCAAACGGAAGTGTTGTGGATTCCGTCTCTTTCGGGCAACAGGAAACGGATATATCATTCGGCAGATTCCCCGATGGTGAAAACGATTGGTACAACTTTTTCCCTTCAACTCCGGGCTTGCCTAACTATGAAGATAATATAACTTCAAAATGCCCGGAACCTGAAATCAGCCTGCAGCCCGGCTTCTACCCGGCGCCTGTTACCGTCTCTCTCTCAACAACAATGGGGGGCGCAGAAGTCAGATACACAACTGATGGCTCCGAGCCAAGAGAAAACTCGAACCTTTACTCGGCGCCAATTCAGATTGATTCTACTACTGTTCTGCGTGCAAAAACTTTCAAACTGCAGAGTTTCCCCTCGAAAACTGTTACCGGCACTTATTTCATCAATTTCAACTCTTCTTTGCCCGTTTTTTCTCTTTCAACCGACCCGGCAAATTTCTTCAGCGATTCCGCCGGGATTTATGTTACCGGTACCAACGGCATAACCGGCTACTGCTCTTCAATTCCAAGAAACTGGAACCAGGACTGGGAACGCCCCATCTCATTAGAGTTCTTTGAAGAGGATAAATCAAGGGCGTTCGCCGCTAATGCGGGGGTGAAAATCTACGGCGGTTGCACAAGGCTCTATGATGAAAAATCACTCGGGGTATATTTCCGCGACAGGTACGGCGATTCTAAAATTTATCATAAAATCTTTAAGGATTCTTATCTCTACGAGTTCAATAACTTGGTTCTGAGAAACGCAGGGCAAGACTGGTACAGAACTATGATTCGGGAAGGGATGATTAACGCACTGATTAAAGGCAGAATGATGATCGATCAGCAGGAATACCGTCCTTCTATTCTCTTTATTAACGGGCGGTATTGGGGCATTCACAACATCAGAGAAAAACTGAACGAACACTACCTCTACTATCACTACAATATTCCTGAAGATCAACTGGACCTCATTGAATTTGGCTCCAAACCTGATGTTAAAGCCGGTGATTCCGTCGCCTACTATCAAATGTATAACTTTTTGAAATATCACGATATTTCTATTGATACAAATTATCAGGTTGCCAAAAGCATGATTGATATCGATCAATACATCGACTATAATATCATCGAAATTTTTGCCGCAAACGGTGACTGGCCCGCTAACAATACTAAACTTTTCAGAGACAGAAGAGGCGGGAAATGGAGATGGCTTCTTTATGACCTCGACTACTGCTACAACGGAAACTCTGAAGGGATGTATAACACTAACACCCTTAAATATATGCTCGACTCGGTCAACACCATTTCCACAAGCCCCGCCTGGGCTACTATGATTTTCAGAAGGCTGATGGCAAATCAGGAATTCAGAAACGAGTTCACGCAAAGGATGGCTGCTCACATGAGTTCAACTTTCGACTATAACAGAACTATGTCGATTATTGACAGCGTGCGCAATTTAGTCGCCGATGAAATTCCCCGTCACAAGGCAAGGTGGACAAAATCTATCTCTTTTGGTTCTTCATGGACTCAACAAATTCAACTGATTCGAGATTTTGCGCAACAGCGAGCAAGCAAGATGCGCAGCTTTTTCTACGACTGGTACGGCATCCCCGGCGCATTTTCGGTTACCTTAACAACAAACGACTCAACAGCAGGCAGGCTCATAGCACACACTGTGAACATTCCATGGAACACAAAGCCGATTTTCTTCAAAAGCATTCCGCTGAAACTTTGGGCTATGCCTAACCCCGGCTACAGATTCGTCAGGTGGGAGGGCTTTGTGAACCAAACCGGTGAAAAGTTGGAATTGTTGCCAAACCAAAATATCGCACTTAAAGCAATTTTTGAACCTGCTGAATCAACTGACTCAAACTTAGTAATCAACGAAATTAACTATAAAAGCAGTTCGCTCTATGATACCGGTGACTGGGTCGAGTTCTATAATCCTTCACCCGATTCTGTTAACATATCGGGCTATAAATTCTACGATTCAAGCGATAATCCTCCGTTTGTTTTCCCGGAGGGAAGCGTAATTCCCCCTCTTGGTTATTTCACGGTTTGCCAGGATACTGCAAAATTCAAATTTTTCCACGAACATGCTGAAAACTATACCGGCAATTTTGCCTTTGGGCTTTCCTCATCGGGTGAAACCGTTTATATTGCAGATCCTGCTGACAGAATTTTAGACAGCGTTGCTTATTCCTCAACAGCGCCTTGGGACCCCAAAGCCAACGGCGATGGATTTACACTTGCGCTAATTAATCCGGAATTAGATAACAACCTCGCCGACTCATGGAAAGCGGGCAAAAAACTGGGCACTCCCTCAGCAAGAAATGATGTTTACACTAAAATTCATGAGCTTAAGGGAGATGTTCCCTCAAGCTTCAGCATGAGCCAAAACTTCCCGAACCCGTTTAACCCGGAAACCAAAATTTTAGTCACTCTTCCTGAAAATTGCGAAATGAAACTTACGGTTTATGACGCACTTGGAACTGAAGTTGAAGTGCTGGCAAAGGGAGATTTTGCAGCCGGCTCTTACGAGTTTTTCTTTAGTGGTGCAAAACTTGCAAGCGGGGTTTATTTCTACAGAATTTCTGCAGGGAACTATTCCGAAGTGAAGAAAATGCTGCTGCTCAGATGATCTCTTCTAAGGTTTTGATCTATATTGTTTTTCAACTGAATTTTGATATCTCTGTATGAAATCTAAACTTAAGATTTAAGAGATATTGGCTGAAAAACCGGAAAGTTAGAAGCCGGAGAACTGAAAACCGAGAAACGGAAAACTAAGAAAATGCGCTCGCTATCTGAGCGCTTTTTCTATTATTGTTATAATATCCTGCTTTGCAAAAGGTTTCGAAATATAGTCAGTGCAACCTGCTTTTAAAAAATATTCTTTATCGCCGGGCATTGCAAATGCTGTAACTGCAATTATCGGAACTCCTTGATACTCAGGCATACTTTTCAACTCATTGATTAAAGCAAAGCCTGTTATTCCTTTCCCAAGGTTTATATCCAACAAAATTACATCGTATCTTTTTGCGTGTATTTTTGTCATTGCCTCCTGCAATTTGGTAACCGTCTCCAAATTGTAGCCTTTTTTCAGAAACGCTTTCATCACATCAAGCGTTATCTCGTCGTCATCCACCATTAAAATTTCAGGTTTTTCTGAATTCATAGCGTCTGCCCTCGATTCTTTTCGGATTTTTGAATAAACATCCATTTCTAACCTTTTTTAAATAATATTTGAACGGAGAACTCGGAGCCTTCGCCAATCTTGCTTTTCACCGAAATGCTACCGCCCATTTTTTCAACAAATTTTTTAGAAACTGATAACCCCAATCCGGGTCCTTCAAAACTTCTTTCCCACCCTTCGCTCGCCTGCCGGAACTCGTCAAAAATCAACTCCAAGTGATCAGGGGCAATCCCTATTCCTGTATCCTTAACAGTAATTTTTAGCCGCCTTTCCTCGTTTTCATTCTCTTCCAAATCACCAAAAATTGTAACCTTTCCGTGCGAGGTGAATTTGACCGCATTATCCACTAAGTTAGCTATTATTTGCTCTAAAAGCATTGGCTCGGTGTAACCGGTTAATGTTTCATTAGGCTTATATTCTAACTTCACGCCCTTTTTCTCTGCCTGCTCTTTAAATTCCTCAGCGATGTGAAAAAGCAGCGTGTCAACATTAGTTTCAACCAGCTGAATCCCCTTAAAGTCGGTCTCCATCTTTGAAATATTTAATATAAGCGTCAGCGTTTTCAGCAGCCGGTCGGCAGATTTATAAATAACTTCACCGGTTTTTCGTAACTCTTCATTATCTTTTCTCTCCCGTAGCAATTCCGCATACCCCAGAATGCCAATCATCGGGGTGCGCAGTTCGTGGCTCATATTTGCCAAAAAATTACTCTTTAGCCTGTTGGCTTCTTCAGCTTTTTCTTTTGCTTCAAGAAGTGTCTGTTGAGTCTTCTTAAATTCGCTAATATCAACATTAAGCCCGATCAGCACATCTTCATTATTGTATCTTCCCTTATAAAGTTTCACATAGTCGGTGAAAACTTCCCCGTTCTTTTTCTTCCCGGGGAACTCCAACTCAACATCCTCCCCCCTTAAAATTTTTTCAAACCAATCTTGTTGGCTCGTTTCTTTGTTCCAGCCTTTAACCCCTAAGAAATCCGGTGTTTTACCGATAAGTTCATCCCTTGAATAGCCGAACATTTTTTCCGCTCCGGGGTTAACTTCAACAAATTCAAGATTCATGTTCTGAATTATAATCCCCTCGCTCACTGTGTTGAACAGACCGCGGAAATTCCGCTCGCTGTCAATTATCTTTTGCAACATATTACGCCGCTCATCACCGGCGATAAGCAACCAACCCAACAGTACAGTGCCTATCGGATAAATAACAAACATCGGAACGGCTATGCCGGCTTGGGTTTGTTCCCGCAAACCTGTGTGCAGAATAAATGTGCACAAAAACATTGCTAAGTGAACTACCAAACCGAAAAGATAAACTTCCCAAAGGCTGATTCTTTCCAATCGTTTTAGTCGAAATTGACGCCATAACAAGCCGATCACCCCGCAGACAACAATTACCGTTGTACCCATCCAAACTCCCGCGCCACCACTTAAAATCCTATGCGTCAGCATTGAAATTATACCGATAATCGTGGGGACTACTCCAAAAAACAACCCGGATATACTTATAAGTATCGAACGGGTATCAAAAAACACACCCTCCTGTTGCTCCCAGGGAAGCGACATAACTAAAAAACCTATTGCGGCGGTACTCAACCCGATTAATACCTGACGCACGACCCGGCTTTTTATCCACTCACTTCTACGAAATAAATCATAAATTAGCCCAAGGGATACCAGCAGCGCTGTATTAAGAATCATTCCTACATGTATCGGGGTTTCCATTAGCGGTTTTTATTATCTGTTAAATTATTAACGGGTTGATTAGTACACATTGATTATTCTACATACCTCATTTCCATTTTCTGCTTTCGAACTGCTTCTTTTCGATTAAAATAAAAAAACCTTGGGGATGATGAGACCCAAGGTTCTTGGCTGCCCCGCCAGGGGTCGAACCTGGACTCTTCTGATCCAGAGTCAGACGTGTTGCCAGTTACACCACAGGGCAATTTTACAAAAAATTGAGTTCAAAAATACAGATTTTTCAGCTGCCGTCAAAACAAAATTTCAATCCGTTTGAACAACCAAACTTCATACGGCTAAAAAAAGGAATTGCCTTTGCATCTACGGAAGTCAACGCCGGCAATTCCTTTTATAAAAAACGATCTGCTATTTAATCAAATCGCATTCTTAAACCAAGCGAAACAGAGGCTCTTTTAGCCTTTGATGGAGTAAAGAAATACTGGAAATCACTCATGGCACCGTCAAAGTAAAAATTACCCAAACGGAAGCCCCCGCCGAAAGTCCAGCCTGTCAAATCACCACCGCCTGTTGTGAACCCGGTACGCAACCAAGGCGCCCATGATGACGCCGGGTTCCATTCAACACCCAACGACCATCGTGGCTTTGTGCTGTTGCCCGGCTCGTTGTTGAAACCAAAGTTTAGATCGGAGGCAAATACCCAATCGCCGCTGGAACCGGATACATTATATGCACCGCCAATTCTAAATGCACCGGGGAGTGAAGTGCCAAAATCTGCCAAAGAGTGTGCCTTACCTTTCAGCATGTTCACTACTGAATCCCGTTGAGTTTGGTCTAAGATATCATCTACATAAATATCACCTTCAGCACTGTACTCGGCAACCCCCTTGTTCCAGGTCATCGAGCCTAAATCAGTAAGCGCAAAACCGAATGACCAGTTATTATCGATTCTTGCAGCAAACCCGAGATCAACACCAAAACCCGAGCCTGCCGGTGAAGGAAACAGCGAGAAACTCCCTTTCTCATTATGTGTTGAATCGAAGTCATAATTTACACCGAACAATGGTGAAAATGCAGCAACCGCACGGTAGTCACCCGTTCCGGTAATAACATTTCCGTTGTCAAACATGAAATTTGTTTTCACATAATCTGTGCCGAAATATGCGTAACCCTGCAACAGATTAAGTGAAATACCCGCGGATACTTGCTTCCAGTTAAAAAGCTTAAAATCATGTGCATAAGAAAGTGAATATTTTCTCGCCCAGACTCCTTTTATATCAAGTGAACTGAAATCGTAAACTTCGTTCTGAAGCCCTCCCTCAAGCACCACTTTTGCGAAAGTTTCAGGAATCACAACCCGGCTGTAGATATTGTCGGAAATGCTGAAACCTATTGCACCCGCATTTTTTCCCATATTATATGAGAAAGAAAAGAGCGAATACGAAAGGTTAAGAACCATTTTGGCTTCGTCTGAAAAAAGTTCACGAAACCGTTGCTTGTCCTCAGGGGTTAAATGCTTCCCTTCCATCTTCCCGGTTACAGGGTTCTTTTCAGGTTTGAAAAAATAATTATAGTCATCAAGAGTCATAAAATCAAACCCAAACCGGAAATTGAACGGCGCAATAAGCGCAAATTCAAACGACTTATCTTTGCTCCAGGTTAACAACGACGGGTTAACTCCCAACGCATATACACCTCTTGAAGTAACTGTGTTGGTTTTTCCCATTCCGGTGGAAACTGGGTCAGTCACCGATGAAATGCCATTTCCGTTTTGCGCAAAAATCACAAAAGTTGCGGAAAAGAAAACGACTGCTAAATATTTAATGTTTTTCATCTCAATCCTCCTATTTCTCATTTAAGTCAACTTTGTAGGAGAATTTTCCATATACCCTGATGCTAACTTTGTCGTTTGCGTAGAACTTAACCGGCGCACCGCCCGGTTTCGAAGTATTCAACCTGAAAGTAACGAGAAGGTACTTAGATTTTTGGAAATTCTTAAAATCTTGGTTAACTAATTTAATCACAATGCTGTCCCTCGCCGGAGCAATCACCCGATCATCAGCGCCGACGGTACCACCGTGAACTAAAATGGTGGAGTCGTTTCCCGGGTTGTTTGGGATGAGGTTCATCATCGGGCGATAATTTTTATCGAGAAATGTACCCGAAAACTGGAGGCTCGAAGCAATTGAGTTATCGATAATCATCGTAATTTCTGCATAGTTTGCATTTTCCAGATCGCTGGAGTCTGAAGATGAAAAATCAACATCCACAGTGTCAGAGTATCTGCCGTTTGATATTCCTACATAAGTGGGAAATTCAAGCGTTGCATAGCCGTAAACCGAGTCGATCATCTTGGCAGTTCCCTCTTTATAGGTCGGGTTCAGCCTGCTTTCGCCGACGGCAGTCAGTGTGTGCGGAAGATTATTCGGGAAGGCAAGTATAAAGTTTTCAACATCATTAGGGTTAAGCTTGATTTCAGATACACCCGCACCAATTACAGTAGGTGGAACCGGGAGCTCTGCGTTATTAACTCCGTTAGTACCTTTAAGTCTGCCGCCAAAAATCACATCAAATGTGGTGGCTTTCCCAACATGGAAACTCACCTGCGAGTTCTTCAGGTCCAAAGTCCCATAACGGAAATTACCCTGCAAATCCCGTAGGTTAATGCCAATATCGGTTTCAACAACCCGAAGTATTGCCGGTTTAACTTTACCGGTTATACTTTCAATCACTAAATTACTCATAGTGATGTTAGAGACGATGCTGTCCGTTGTTAAAATTGTGCTTTTAACACCCGGTTGAACTATATTCTCTGCACTTGCGGTGTAAGTAATGCTGTTTTTTAACCCGCCGGTAGAATTAAGAGAGTAATTTTTCAGGTTAGGAATATTCAGGTTTGTGTTTCCTTTTGCAGGCACCGAAATATGCTCTAAAAAATTACTGCCATCGGGCTTTTTCATCTCAGGGATACTAAGCGTTATAAGAAGCGGCACATCTATTGAGTTATTAACCGTAAAAGACATGCTTCCTGAATCAAAGTTTATATGCGAGTAATAAGTTGAATCGTCAACGGAAACCGTCTTGGATTGTGTAATTGGGTTTTGACGAGGCACAACTCCTTTCATCCCTTTAAGCACTATCCCTGAAAATGAAGCATTAACTTTTGTTACCGGGTTTGCCGGAATCATAACGGACGAACCACCACTTCCCGGAGTGGATACATTAAACTCAAGCACTAATGAATCAACAATAGTAACACCCGCAAGTGGGAATACTACCGTTCTTTCCTGATTTTGGTCTAATGTGATAGTTGAATTATCCGATAATATCGTTGAATTTTGAGGAATTGTACGATTTAAATAGGTGTGTGCTTGCGCTGATTTGAGGACAATATTAGAAATTATCATCTGAAAAGGCCCGTTCTCATTTCTGAATTTCACAGAAGCGGAACCCGCACTTAACTCAGCTACTTCAAAAGACTTAATTCTATCCAACGGTTGACTAACCGGTTTATTGTTTATCGGGGGAACTACCTGAGCCTGACCCGGCGTCACCGGCGCCCATGAGGTCATTCTTATATCTTGTGCTATTGGATTGATTGCATCTATTGTGATTGACCCAACAGTTGTGGAAATAGACTGAGATGGCGCCACCATCGTCATCCGGTTTTCTATCCTGATCGGATTTAAATCCTGTTGTTGTTCGTAAACTATTAACGCCGTGTCACCACGGAGTTTCAAGTTTGTTGTATCTCTCTCAATTATCTCTTTAAGGGTGTAGGTTCTGTTTACAAATGGTAAATTGAACTCAACATCCCATGTAGGCAATTTTGGATCTGAGACTATATCACATCCTGAGAGAACCAACAGGAGAATCACCGAAGCAACTAAAATCTCTTTGGTAATAAGTTTCACTGAAGTCTCGTCTTTATGATTAAAATATACCCGGCAATTTACTTATAATTTTTATTGTTTACAAATAAATTTTCCGGTTCACTGCCATAAGTTAACCGGAAACGGTTCCAAAACAGAGAATATATTAAAAAAAGTGTGAATTGTAAAAAAAAAAAGAGGCCGCCTCTGCCGGCAGCCTCTTTTTCCATTGCAGTAAGATCAGTTGAACTTTTCAGTTCTTGGGGTAGGAAATCCGAATTGTTGCTCCTGCGGAAAGTCAATGTTTATTTCACCAAAGCGGTTTTCATACTTGTCTATATTGTCCGCAAGCGCCCGCAAAAGCATCTTTGCGTGCTGCGGTGTGGTAATTATCCTTGAAAGAACTTTTGCCTTCGGTAACCCGGGCAAAATCCTCGTGAAATCTATTACAAATTCCGCCGGCGAGTGCGTAATAAAAGCGAGGTTGGAATAGATACCCTCGGCTTCTTTCTCACCAAGTTCAACATTTAACTGTTGTTGCTGCTGCGGAGCTTCCTGGTCTTTCGGATTTTGGCTCATGTTATTTCCAGTTTTCTAAAATTTTCTGAACTTCTTCCGCTTCTTTTGTCATGCTTAAACGGGAATAAGCCTTGAACAAAAGATCGTAGCCTCTTTTTTCTTTAGAGCCTTTTTCAGAATCATTGTATTTTTTCGCATTTTCAATGCAAAGTTCAAATTTAGGTTTGGCTTCTTCTCTGCCGTCTTTGTTGTTCTTTTCCGCACTTTTCAAGATGGTTAAACCCCAGTTGTAGTAAGCGAAACTCTCATAGTAATAAGCATCGGAAAATTGCGGATCAAGACTGAGCACCTCGGCAAATTCTGCAACGGCACCGGTATAGTTCTGCACATTTGTTAAGAAAATACCGAAGTACAGGCGCGCTGTTTTGCTTTTCGGGTTCTTTTTAACCTCGCTTTCAAACAATGCAGCGCCTTCTTCCGTCTGGTTTAAGGCTGCGTAAATTGATGCAAGGTTTTGAAGAATCGACTCATTACCCGGATGTGCATTCAACCCCTTCTTTGAAATATCAAGCGCTTTCAGGTAAAGGTTGTGCGCATTTACGCTGTCTGCTGCATTTTTTGAAGACTTATATGCACTTGCTGAGGCATCGCCTTTTTTCTGATATATATCAGCCAGCTGAATGTATGCAAAATCCGAACCGTGCTTATCTATTATTTTCTCCAAAACCGGCACTGCATTATCATCTTCACCTTTGTTCAGATAGATCATCGAAACAATTTTGTATGCCTCTATCGAGTCCGGCTCTAAAAAGATAGCATCGTTAAATTTCTCAAGCGATTTATCTAAATACATTGTAGTAGAATCTTTAGATTTTGACTGAGCCGCCTTGTTGTAGAAGCCCACACCCGCATTGAAAGACTCTGCCCATTTGCTTTGTGTAATTTGATCTATATTTGAACGGAATTGCTGGCTGATCTCCAACGACTTCTTGAAGTTCTCTGCCATCCCCTTTATATCATCTTTCTCCTGGCATACAATACCCAACCAATAGTATGCTTCATCACTGTTGGGGTTTTTTGCTATCTCTTTGTTCAACGATTCGGTGGCTTTATCCCAATTCTTCTGCTGGATGTAAAGTTTTGCGCTCGACATCTCGGCGGAAGAACATTGATAACCCGAGAGCATAAGGCTCAACAGGATCAGACCCGAAAAAAGTAAGTTGATTTTTTTCATTGTTTTCTCCGAAGTTTCAGATTTTTGATTTGTAAAATTACTCAGTTTTCGTTGCATATACAAAACTTAATCCCTTTTAACACTTACTCCTTTCCTTAAAATTTACGAAAAAATTGATTTTCACCAATATTATCGATAAATTTGATGTTTAAAAAGAGGTTTTTCTTGACAACTGAAGAAATTATTAGATCTGTCCCTAAGGTGTTATTGCATGAACACCTTGACGGTACCCTGAGACCGCAAACAATTATTGAACTCGCCGAAGAAACCGGCTATGATAAACTTCCGACTAGAGACCCCGTAGAACTGAAGAAGTGGTTCCATAGAGGTGCTAATAAAGGCAACTTAGTAGAGTATCTGCAGGGCTTCGAGCATACTTGCGCCGTTATGCAAACAAAAGATGCGCTAAAACGCGTGGCGCTTGAAATGATGGAAGATATGCGCAACGACGGCGTTTGCTATGTAGAAATCAGGTTTGCACCCATCTTCCACACACAAAAAGGGCTATATATGGATGATGTGGTTACTGCAGTGCTCGAGGGCTTGGAAGAAGGTAAAGAAAAGTTTAAGGTAGAGTATGGCTTGTTACTCTGCGGCATGAGAAATATGAAAGACACGCTTGAGATCGCAGAACTTGCCGTGAACTTCAGGAAAAAAGGCGTTGTCGGATTCGATCTCGCAGGGGAAGAGGGTGGCTACCCTCCAAAAAAACACATCGAAGCCTTTCAGTTTATTCAACGCGAAAACTTTAACATAACCATCCATGCCGGTGAAGCTTTCGGTAAAGAATCGATCTGGCAGGCTATTCAGTGGTGTGGCGCACACAGAATTGGGCACGGCACAAGGCTTACCGAAGATATGACTTTCGCTGAAGACGGCGAAACTGTAACCGGCTTGGGCGATTTGGCGCAGTATGTGCTCGATAAAAGAATACCGATCGAGTGCTGCCTGCTAAGCAATGTACACACCGGCGCAGTTGAATCATTAGAGAAACACCCTTTCAAAATTTTGTATAAGAATAAGTTCAGGGTAACCATCAACACGGATAACTGTCTGATGAGCGACACTTCGATGACGAAGGAATTTTTAACTGCCGTGCAGACTTTTGACCTTAACTTAGACGATGTCGAAAAAATAACCATCAATGCCATGAAATCTGCCTTTATTCATCATAACGAAAGAATCAGGCTGATCTACGATGTCATTAAACCGGGCTATCTGGCGATGAGAAACACTTTAACTTCACTTCAAATTTAATAACTATTCTAAGAAACGATGAAAATAGCACTTAGAAATTATAACTTAGAATTTCAAAAGAATGATAAAAAAGTAATACTTCAGTTCATTAAACAAGCGCTGAAACAAACCGAAGGCAGCAGTGATTTGCAGATGATTAAACACTCAAAACTGCTAAAATCGATAACCGCTAAAATGAACGAATCAAACGAAGTTAAATTTACTAAAGACGAGTATTTCGCTCTGAAAAACCTGATTGTTACCAACGCTCAACATCTGAAAAAACAGATTAAAAGTGCAGGGTTTATTAAAAGGTTCTTTCTGAAATCTCTCGAAAAACAATATTCAAACATTGTAACTAACTATTTTCAGGATAAGTAGTTATGAGTTCTCAAAACAGAATTATTAAAGCCCCGCACGGCCCGAAGCTGCATTGCAAAGGATGGGTGCAGGAAGCCGCTATGAGGATGTTAATGAACAACCTCGACCCTGAAGTGGCTGAAAACCCCGCTGAACTTATCGTTTACGGCGGAAAAGGGAAGGCTGCCCGCAACTGGGAAGCCTACGACGCAATTATCGAATCCCTAAAAAACTTAGAAAACGACGAAACGCTGCTCGTGCAATCCGGCAAACCGGTTGCTGTCTTCAAAAGCCACAAAAATGCACCGCGAGTCTTAATTTCCAACGCTATGTTGGTGCCAAGATGGGGCAACTGGGATGAATTTCGCCGCCTTGAAGCACTCGGGCTTACGATGTACGGGCAAATGACCGCAGGCAGCTGGATTTACATCGGCACGCAGGGTATCCTGCAGGGTACTTATGAAACTTTTGCCGAGTGCGCCAGACAGAAATTCGGAGGTTCGTTGAAAGGAAAACTTCTCGTTACCTCCGGGCTTGGAGGCATGGGTGGCGCTCAACCGCTTGCTGCCACTATGAACGGCGCAACTTTCTTAGGGATTGAAGTAGATAAAGCCCGCATTCAAAAAAGGCTTGACACCGGCTATATCGATATCCTTTCTGAAGATTTGGATGAAGCATTAAAAATTGTGCTGGAAGCGAAAGAAAAAGGCGAAAGTATTTCAGTCGGGCTTGTCGGAAACGCTGCAGATGTGTTGCCCGAATTATTCAACAGAAATATTACTCCCGATATTGTTACCGACCAAACTTCGGCACACGATACCCTTAACGGCTATGTGCCTATGGGGATGTCGCTTGAAGAAGCCCTTGAACTGCGAAAATCTAACCCTGAACAATATATCATTCAGGCACAAGATACTATCAATATCCATGTGCGCGCGATGCTCGGGTTAATGCAACGAGGTGCCGTTACTTTCGATTACGGTAACAACATAAGAGGCGAAGCCTTTGCCAACGGAGTTAATAACGCATTCGATATTCCCGGGTTCGTGCCTGAATATATAAGACCTCTGTTCTGCGACGGCAGCGGACCCTTCAGGTGGGCGGCGCTTTCGGGCGACCCCGAAGATATTTACACTACGGATCAAGCCGTTAAAGATGCCTTCCCCGAGAACAAATCGCTGCATAACTGGCTGAATATGGCGCGCCAAAAAGTCCACTTTCAGGGTTTACCTTCGCGAATTTGCTGGCTAAGCTACGGCGAAAGAGCCGAAATGGGGCTGATTTTTAATAAACTTGTCGCCGATGGTAAAGTTAAGGCTCCCATCGTGATCGGGCGCGATCACCTCGATTGCGGCTCCGTCGCTTCTCCCTATCGGGAAACTGAAGCAATGAAAGACGGCAGCGATGCAATCGCCGATTGGCCCATTCTTAACGCCCTTATTAACGCCGTTAATGGTGCCTCATGGGTTTCCGTACACCACGGCGGGGGCGTCGGTATCGGTAATTCCATTCACGCAGGGATGGTTATTGTTGCCGATGGTTCAGAAGAAGCCGCTGAAAGGCTGCAAAGAGTTCTCACTTCTGACCCGGGAATGGGAATTGCCAGACACGCAGACGCCGGATACCAACGGGCGATAGACAATGCCCTCTCGAAGGGTGTTAATGTACCTATGCTAAAAAATAAATAATGGAGAAATATATGTCACTGAAAGTATTAATTGCTGACCAGTTTCCTGAAAAGTATATGAATAAAATGACCGAAAGCGGTTTGGAAGTTATCTTTCAGCCTAAACTTGGCGAGAATGACCTCCCCGAAGCTGCCAAAGATGTCGATATTATCGTTGTTCGCTCTACAAAAGTTAATGAAGCTACTATTAATAATGCTGAAAAACTAAACCTTATTATTCGTGCAGGTGCGGGCGTGAATAACATCAACATACCCGCAGCTAATAGAAAAGGCGTTTATGTGGCTAACTGCCCCGGTAAAAACTCGATCGCCGTTGCGGAACTGGCAATGGGATTAATGATCTCGATCGACAGAAGACTGCCCGATAATGTTGCCGATTTCAGAAACGGTGTTTGGAACAAAGGTACCTACTCAAAGGCTAAAGGGCTTTATGGTAAGAACTTAGGTATTATTGGTTTCGGTAATATCGGTAAAGAAGTTGCCGCCAGAGCCGCTGCTTTCGGTATGAATGTCTATGCTAAAGATATTTCGAGAGTCGAAGGATACGGTGTGAAAGATTTTGGCGAGATGGAAAATATCCTCCCGATGCTCGATATTATTTCTATTCACTTGCCACTTACCGATCAGACTAAAAAATTGTTCGACCGGAATATGTTCAAGTTACTGAAGCCCAATGCAATCCTAATCAACACTTCCAGAGCCGATGTTATCGATGAAGATGCGCTGCTCGAAGCTATTGAAGAGAAAAATATCTTCTGCGGGCTTGATGTGTTTGCGGGTGAACCGGAAGGCAAAACCGGCGAGGTTTCCTCTAAATTAATGAACAATAAGAATATCTATGTCTCCCACCACATCGGCGCTTCAACTGAGCAGGCACAGGATGCCGTGGCGGAAGAAACTTTCAACATTATCAAAGAATTTATCAACAGCGGCGTAATTGCTCACTGGGTAAATAAAGCCAAATGGGACGACGAACACTACCAGCTGGTTGTTAAACACTATGATAAACCGGGCGTTATTGCAGCAATTCTTAATGTGATTAAGAAAGACGAAGTGAATGTGGAAGAGATGGAAAATGAAGTGTTTGCCGGCGGACTTGTTGCGAAATGTACAATCAAAATGAAGCAATCACTAAAAGTAGATACTCTTCAGGAAATCGGGCAGATCGAAGAGATTATTAATCTCTCTTTCGTGCAGGTATAATTGCTTATTCCGTCAGATGAATTTCTTTCTCTCTGCGGATATACCAAAATTTGTGGTGAGTTAAACTAAGCAATGGCAACTTTGCTTAGCGGAGGCGACTAAACCAAGCAATGGCAACTTTGCTTAGCCGGGTGGCTAAACCAAGCAATGGCAACTTTGCTTAGCGGAGGCGGCTACACCAAAGTAAATTCCGGAATATCTTCCGTTAAATTAAAGTAATAGGGCGTTGAAATTAAACTTTTCAACGCCTCTATTATTTCATCATTAAGCTCGAAAGAGAGATGATGCAGGTTCTCGGAAAGATATTCCAAAGTCCTTTCTGAGACACCCGTTGTTGAAATATAATCACTTCCAAATTCGTAAAGCGAGTCGTTTAACTCCCTTACTTTTCTGTGCACTGCTTCCAGCGTCTCTTCAACTGATGACACCAAAATGTAAGAAATTAAAGGAAAATTCAGACATTCAACCGCTTCTTCAACTATGTTCATTCCGAGTTCAAACCTGCCGGTTAGATAGTTGTCATCACCCGCTACGAGCAAATTATTTACCTTGCCAATATCCCCTTCATATTGTTCGGTTTCAGGATCGATCCCGTAAAGCTCCCGAAAAACTATACGCAGCAGCGTTATATCGTGAAATGAGAGATCACCCTTAAGCGTAATTTTTGGCACCGTTTGTTCACCCGGCTTGAAATAGAGAAAATTGTTGGAAAATGCACCGTCTGATACTATCCCCAGATTGCCGGATACACAGAAATCGCCACCGTTGTGCAAATCAAGCGGCGGAATCAGGGCAAGATCAAGCTCTCTGTTCCGTACAGCTTCCGAAAGTTTGGAAACAGGCATAAATACGATCTCGCAGTTAATTTTGCTCTTCAGAAATGTTGCGAACATCCCCGTTTGGAGGTTCGGTGAAATTCCTAACTTCATATTGCTTCTGTTAAGATGTTTGGTTTAAAAAATATTTGTCTCAAAATGTTTTGCTTCTCACTGCTTTGATATTTATAAAAGGCGCAATTTTTCACAAACAACCCTCCGGCTCTTAAAAAAAAAGCCATAACACCAAAAAATCACCGCAAAAAACAAAAAAAAAGCTGCCACACCAAAAAAAAGCCGTAGCAAAAAAAAACCGCCGCACCAAACAAAAAAAAAGCTGCCACACTTCTTAGCACGGCAGCCTTCAATTGTTTTTAAGATAAGGTAAACTGTTAACGAAGATTTTTATCTTTGATCTTCGCTGCTCTGCCGGAGAGTTCACGCAGATAATACAATTTTGCCCTGCGGACTTTTCCTTCTCTGATTCTTTCAACTTTGGCAACCTTAGGTGTGTTAAAAGGGAAAATCCTCTCTACACCAACACCACCTGAGATTTTACGAACTGTGAACGAACGGTTCTCTCTGCCGCCTTTTATGCTGATAACATCACCTTCAAAAGGCTGCAGCCTCTCTTTGTCGCCTTCAATTACTCGAACATGTACTCTAACTCGGTCACCTACATTGAACTCGGCAAAATCTTCTCTTTTTTCCTCAGGAATGAAATCATAAATGCTTTTCATAACTGTGCTCCATTCTTATTTATTTTTTTCCAAATTTCTGTTAAATTTTTCGACTGTTCCGCCCGCCACTCTTTAACCTTTCCGTGGTCTCCTTGCAGCAACACTTCGGGAACTTTCATCCCTCTGAATTCCGCAGGGCGCGTGTAGCAGGGCGCTCCGATTGACTCACCATCCTGAAACGAATCGTCCAAAGCTGATTCACTGTCGTTCAAAACCCCCGGAATTAATCTTACGATCGAATCAACCATCACCATAGCCAAGAGTTCGCCGCCGGTCAGCACATAGTTGCCAATTGATACTAAATCCGTGGCAAAAGCCTCTCTTACCCTGTCGTCTATCCCTTTATAATGCCCGCAAATAATCATTATGTTTTCATAAAGGGAATATCTGTTCGCTTCCCGCTGATCGTAGATCTTACCGTGCGGTGCAGTGAATACTACTGAGTCATAATCTCTTTCAGATTTTAATTTTTCGATTATCTCGAAAAAAGGTTCCACCTTCAAAACCATCCCTGCACCACCGCCGAAAGGCTTATCGTCTATCATCCGGTGTTTGTCGTGAGCATAATCCCGAAGATTATGTACAAAAATCTCAACCTTCCCTTTCCCCTGACCCCTTTTAATGATACTGGAGTTTAACGGTCCTTCAAAAAACTCGGGAACCGCCGTTATTATGTCAACTCTCATGCCCAATACCCACTCTCATTATCCTGATAAAAGTGGTAGTTGCTGTCAGTAAGCGGGGCAGAATCACCCTCATCGATTGTGTCAAACCTCATCACCCGGATAGCTCTCGCTGAGTATCATCAGTTTTTCTTCCGGAGAAAAACTTCCGATAAATTTGCGGATTGCAGGTATCAAAATCTCTTTTTCATCCTTCCTTACCACATAAACATCGTTAGCGGGCAGAATCAACACATCTTCGATAACACCCAAATCGTTTCCCCGAAAAATTACCCGGCTGCCGATCAAATCGTGTATGAACCAAGTGTCTTCCGGCAGTTCAACCACCTCTTCGTCGGGTATATATACTTCCTTTCCTGCAAACACTTCAGCCTCTTTATCGCTGTCGAACTTTTCAAATTTCATAATGACATCCGACCCCTCAAATTTTACCTTTTCCACAACGATTTTTTTAAAAGAGGCGTAGAACTCCATATAGACCGCCTTTAGTTTCAAAAACCGGTCCGGAAAATCCGAAAAAGAACTCAATCTGACAAACCCACCCTTACCGTAAACTGAGTTCACTTTCGCTATAAGCGTGTAGCCGTCCGCGGAAAGGTTCCGGGTCAGTCGATTATTTCCAGAAAAGCTCGCTTACCTTCCTTAGCTGCAACTGCTGTAAGCAAAGTTCTGATCGCTACTGCAGTCCTGCCCTTCTTTCCGATGATCTTTCCGATATCGTTTGGTTCAACTTTAAGAGCAAATACTACTTTGTTTTCCTCTTCCGCTCTTACTTCCACAACTACCTTGTCAGGTAGATCTACAAGGCATTTGGCGATGTATTCGACAAACTCCTTCATTCGGAATCCTCCATTCGAGCATGGGGCATTTAGATCGTTCTTAGCACAGTGCCTGGGAGTTAAAAACTCTCATCAGAAGCAGCACCCTTCACTTCTGCTGTACTATCAACAAGACTGTTATTCTTCTGATTTTTCTTCAGAAGAATCTTCAGCTTTTACTTCAGCAGTATTTTCCGTAATTTCACTATTTCCACTGCTTTCGGCTTCTTCAACCGACTCTGCAACCGCTTCAACGCTTGCAGCCGGTTCAACTTCCGCCACTTCCTCAACCTTTACTTCCGCCACTTCTGCAGGAGCTGCTGCTTCAGCTTTTACCTCAGCCACTTCTGCAGGAGCTTCAGCCTCAGCTTTTACCTCAGCCACCTCTGCAGGAGCTTCGACTTCAGCTTTTACCTCAGCCACTTCTGCAGGAGCTTCAACTTCAGGCTCGGTAACCATTGCCTTAGCCGCTTTTTTAGCTACAGGAGCTGCTGTGGCATGGTTCTCCCTCCACTTAGCCATGTTTGCCTCGATTGCCTCTTCCGGGAAGTTCTTCTTCAGCATCTGCCTCTTATAGAGTATTCCACTCTGACGAAGCAAACTTCTGACGGTATCCGTCGGCTGAGCACCAACACCAAGCCACTTCAACGCTTTTTGTTCGTCAACAACAATCGTGTGAGGGTTGGTCATCGGGTTATACTGCCCAAGTGCCTCCAAATACTTTCCGTCTCTCGGAGCTCTGGAATCTACGGCTACAATTTTGTAAACGGGCTGTCTCTTCTTGCCCATTCTCTTAAGTCTTAATTTGACCAAATTGGGTTTCCTCCAAATTTCAAATTATTTTTGTTTTCTAAAAAAGTTTTGTTTATTTAATCGGGTGATCATCGTTTGCATCTCTGTAAATTGTTTGATCAACCTGTTCACATCCTGTATCGAAGTGCCGCTTCCTCTTGCTATCCTGCGCCGGCGGCTTCCGTTTAGTATCTTCGGGTTTCCCCTCTCTTTCTTCGTCATCGAGTTTATCATCGCTTCAACCTTAACCAAAGCATTGTCGTCAACCTTTTGATTCTTTATATGCTTTGGTATCCCCGGTATCATCGCCATCAACGACGAAAGCGAACCCATCCGTTTGATCATCCTGATTTGCTTAAGAAAATCATCCAAATCGAACCGGTTCTTCCGTAATTTCTCCTCCATCTCCTCTGCTTCACGCTCGTCGTAAGCTTCCTGTGCTTTCTCCACTAAGCTTACTACATCACCCTTACCAAGTATCCTTGAAGCCAAACGATCGGGATGGAAAACATCGATCGCATCAAGCTTCTCACCCGTGGAAATGAATTTTATCGGCTTGCCGACTACCTCCCTTATCGAAAGCGCACAGCCACCGCGGGCGTCACCATCCATCTTCGTGAGTACTATTCCGTCAAAATTCACTATGTCGTTGAACGCCTTTGCGGAATTAACAGCATCCTGTCCCGTCATCGAGTCAACCACAAACAGTACTTCTGTCGGCTTTACCAATCCTTTAATATCGGCAACTTCCGTCATCAGTTCATCATCCACATGAAGACGCCCTGCTGTATCAATGATTATCAAATCATTTCGGTTCTCATCGGCATATTTAAGCGCATCTGTGGCAATCTTCCGGGCGTCTTTTACCTCAAGACTAAAAACGGGCACACCTGTCTGTTGCCCGAGAGTCTTCAATTGCTCTATAGCGGCAGGGCGGTAAATATCCGCCGCAACAAGCAACGGGTTTTTACCCATCGCCTTAAACCGCTTCGCCAATTTGCCGGAAAATGTCGTCTTTCCGGAACCCTGCAACCCCACTACTAAAAATATCGTCTTACCCGATGGGTTTATTTCAACCTCGCGGGAAGAACCCCCCAGAAGTTCAACTAACTCGTCATAAATAATCTTTGTTATCAGTTGCCCGGGAGTGATAGATACCATCACTTCCTGCCCCATTGCTTTCTGCCTGACTCGTTCTATAAAGTCTTTTGTTACTTTGTAGTTAACATCAGCGTCCAGCAATATCCGGCGGATTTCCCTTACCGTATCACTTACATTCGATTCAGTAAGTTTCCCCTGCCCTCTGATCTTCTTCAGGGCTAATTCAAGCTTCTGACTAAGGTCTTCTAACATCGGTTACGCTAACCCTTAAGTGCGTTTGCACCCGAAACAACTTCCAACAGTTCTTTCGTAATGGCTGCCTGCCTCGCTTTGTTGTATGTAAGTTTAAGCGATGAAATCATCTCGGAAGCATTCGTTGTGGCATTTTCCATAGCGGTCATGCGGGCACCAAACTCCGCTGCGTTCGAGTCAAGCAACGATTTCCATATATTTGTTTCCAAATATTGCGGAAGCAGTGTGTTTAATATCTCTTTCTGCGAAGGCTCGAAGATGAAAAGATCACCACTCATACCTTCTTCAACTTCCAAAGGTATAGGTAAAAATTGAGCAGAAACCACTTTTTGCGATACAACGGTCTTAAATTCGTTGTAAATAAGGGTTACCCTGTCGTACTGACCCGCAAGATAGTCCTTCAAAATTCCCGGAAGTATCTTACTAACATAAGAAAAATTCAGCGAATTAAATAATCCCGTCAAATTGCCCGAAAGATTATAATCCCTTTTCCGGAAATGATCGTAACCTTTTTTGCCGACACAGTACAAAATTGGGTTAATACCCTCTTTTTTCAAATTATCGACATAGTGCGTGGCTTCTTTAATAATATTCGTATTAAATGCGCCGCAAAGTCCTCTGTCTGCAGTGATTACCACTACAAGTTCATTTTTCACTTCACGAGTCATTACAAACGGGTTAGTGAGCTTGTCATCTTCGGTGAACAAAGCTCCAATCAGCCCACTCAGCTTGTTGGCATACGGGCGCGCACTTACAATAGCCTCGGTGGCACGGCGCAATTTTGCCGCCGATACCATTTTCATAGCCCTGGTTATCTGTTGTGTGCTCGCTATTCCTTTTATCCTGCTGCGCAGGTCCCGAAGTGTTGCCATCTGCTTTCTCTGCCTTTAGCTCTTGAACCCGGAAATAAACTCAGAAACCGATTTTTTAATCAGCTCCTCTGTTTCAGCTTTAATCTCTTTCGCTTCACGGATGCTCTTGAAAATATCCGGATACGACCTGTCAACATATTCAAGGTATTCGTTTTCAAAGTCTTTCACGCGGTGAAGTTCTATTTCATCCAAATAGCCTTTTGTTCCTAAATAAACCGCAACCACTTGTTTTTCAACAGGTTTTGGGTTATATAAACCTTGTTTCAGAAGTTCCACCAAACGGGCACCTCTTGCCAGTGTGCGCTTCGTGGAGACATCAAGATCACTTCTGAATTTTGCGAACGCTTCAAGCTCTCTGTACTGTGCAAGATCGAGCTTTAAGCTGCCGGCAACTTTCTTCATAGCTTTTATCTGAGCGTTTCCACCCACACGGGAAACCGAAATACCCACATTGATTGCCGGGCGAACGCCTGCGTTAAACAGGTTCGGCTCTAAGTAAATCTGACCGTCAGTAATTGAAATCACATTCGTAGGGATGTATGCCGAGACATCACCCTGCTGTGTTTCAATTATCGGAAGTGCCGTAAGGCTTCCGCCGCCAAGATCATCACTAAGCTTTGAAGCTCTCTCTAATAATCTTGAGTGAAGATAGAATACATCACCGGGATAGGCTTCACGGCCCGGAGGTCTTCTCAACAGAAGCGAAAGCTCGCGGTAAGCCGCTGCCTGTTTTGAAAGATCATCATAAATTACCAGCGCATGCCTGCCTGAATCCCTGAAATATTCGCCTAAGCAAGCACCGGAATAAGGTGCCAGGAACTGAAGCGGTGCAGGGTCGGAAGCTGAAGCCGTAATAACAGTCGTGTAAGCCATTGCACCGGTTTCGTTCAGCTTCGATACAACCTGCGCAACTGTCGAGCGCTTCTGACCAATCGATACATAAATACAATAAACGGGCTGAATTCCGTTGGCTTTTGCCTCTTCGGTGTGTGTGTATTTCTGATTGATAATCGTATCAACCGCAATCGCTGTTTTACCCGTCTGGCGGTCTCCGATAATCAATTCTCGCTGCCCTCTTCCGATCGGAATCATTGCATCTATAGCGGTTATGCCGGTCTGAAGCGGCTCTTTCACGGGTTGGCGCTGCATTACGCCGAGCGCTTTTCGTTCAATCTCCTGATATTGTGAAGTGTTGATCGTCCCTTTTCCATCGATCGGAAGACCAAGCGGCGTGATAACTCTTCCGAGCATCTCGTCACCAACGGGCAACGAAGCAACACGCCCCGTCCGTTTTACTTCATCACCCTCTTTCACCAATGAAGAGTCTCCAAACAGAGCACACCCTATTGAATCTTCTTCAAGGTTCAAAACCATCCCAAATACATCATTAGGGAACTCAACCAGCTCGCTCGCCATAACTTTCGAAAGCCCATAGACCCTCGCAATACCATCGCCAACGGAAAGAACCGTGCCTACTTCATAAATATCAGCTTCAGCTCTTTTGCCGGATAACTGTTCTCTGAGCAGATTGGTGATCTCATCCGGTCTGATTTTTATCATATTTCAATTCTCTTTTAAATTTAGTTTAGTGAAACGCCCGCAGAAACTAAGCTCTTGCGTAACTTTTCTAACTGATTCTTCACTGATGCATCCACAACAAGCTCATCACTCTTAGCAACAAAACCACCCACCAATGCCGGGTCGGTCATAAACTTAACTTTTAACTTGCTCTTGAAAAACTCTTCAAGTTCTGCCTTAAGTTTGTCAATCTCTTTTTCGCCAAGTTCAAATGCGCTTGAAAGTTCAATATTTTTTACACCCGACTCGCGGTCAGCCACATCAATATACGCCTGAAATATCTCCCTGAGAAACGAAAGCCTCTCTCTTTTACCCAAAAATTCAATGAAATGGGTAATTGAATCATCTACCTGCCCTTTAAAAATCTTAAGCAGTATGGCAAGTTTATCCGATTCTCTAAAAATCGGTGATTCAATCACACGAGTCAGGTTCTCATTCTCCTTAAAGATATTCAATACACCTTCCACATCCGAGTAGATCGCAGAGGCATTTTTACCCGTTCCTGACTCGGCAAAGAAGGTTGCGGCATATTTGAGAGCTACCTTACTGAAAAACATAGTTAGTTGTTCCTGATATCTTCGATGTATTTGTTAACTAACTCTTTGTTTTTCTCTGTATTGAGGTTCGCTTTAATCACTTTTTCAGCAGCTGCAACTACGATGTCTGCAACCTCGGCGGTTACATTATCGATCATCTCTCGCTCGCGGTTCTCAAGCTCTGCTTCGAAGTCTTTTCTCTTTTTCTCAAATTCATCTTTCAGTTCCTGCGCCATTTTTACGCGTTGCTCTTCGATGAATTTTTTGCTCTCCTCGATCTGCCGCTTTGCTGCCTCGTCATTCTCTTTGCGGGCTTTCTCGTTCTCGGCTTTCAGAAGATCAGCTTCTTCGTTTGCCTTTTTAGCTGCTTCCAATGCGTCTTTTATCCCTTTTTCTCTTTCATCCAGAGCGTTCAGGATAGGCTTCCAGGCAAATTTACCCAAAAGCAGCAAAAGTAACACAAAGGTCAGTACAGTCCAAAAAGCAAGACCGCCTTCAATGCTGAGCAACCCACCACCGCCGCTTTCTTCAGCTTTAGCGAGGATGACAAAAGTATTAAAGATCATTTTATTACCTTTGTTTTATTTAGCCTTATTTTCCCGCCAAGATGAAGCAGATAACCAGCGCAAAAAGGGAAATACCCTCGATAAGAGCGGCTGCAATAATCATAGAAGTTCTGATACCACCACCGGCTTCCGGTTGACGGCCCGTTGCTTCCATAGCGGCTGCTGCTAATTTACCGATACCGAACCCACCACCGATAATTGTTAATGCTGCTCCGATTCCGGCTGCTAAATGAGCTAAATCCATTTCATTCCTCCGTAATAGAATTGATTTTTTGTTTCTTAATGTTCCTGGTGTACTGCCATACCGATAAACACGGCAGACAACATAGTGAAAATATATGCCTGAAGACTTGCAACCAAGATTTCAAGCAGGTTAATAAATAAAGCCATACCCACCGAAACGGGGGCTACCGCCAAAGTCCCCATCGCAAATATAAGCCCGATTAGGGCGTAAATCACGATGTGACCGGCGATCATGTTTGCAAAAAGACGAACCGCCAATGCGAACGGTTTTGTGAACAATCCCAGCACTTCAACCACTATCATTATCGGCAACAAAAATACCGGTATGCCGTGCGGAATCAAACCTTTAAAATATCCGAAAACACCGTTTTTCTTCATACCACCCCACTGTGTTACAACAAAAGAAATTGCCGCGAGCGTTGCTGTAAGCGAAATATTGCTCGTAACCGTGGCTGAAAATGGGATCAACCCTAAAAAATTAGCAAATAAAATGAAGAAAAATGTGGTAAGCAGGTAGGGCACAAACTTTTCGTATCCGCTACCGATGCTTGGTTTGGCTATTTCGTCCCTTACAAATAAAATTAAAACTTCTATTGCACCCGTAAACCTGTTGGGTATCTTCGTTTTCTTATACCTCTGAGCAGTTTTTATCAGCATAATCAGCAAAATAATCGCCGCTACCCACATGAATATTGTATGACGGGTTATCGCTAACTCGTAACCGCCTATATTAAATACAGGAAGATCGATCTTACCAAATGGAGTAAAATCCAAATACCGGCCGTCGGTAACATGGTGTAGTATCCAACCACTTCCCTGGCTCGCCTGTTCGTGCGCTGCTGCCGTTGTGTCTGTAATTGCCTTCAGGCTATCAGTGTACATTATTTTGAGGTTTCTTCTTCTCTGATTGCACTAAATAGATTAATTCAAAGGTAAGGTACAAAAAATAAAAAATAAAGACTGTAAGTATATAATATTTTTGGTTAAAATTCAAGAGGTAAAGGGAAAATATTATAAAAACCGCTAAAATAAGCATTATAAGCGTCATCGCACCGAGCACAATTAGCATAAAATTCTTATCATCTTTGTTCCGGGCATACCGAATTGTTGCAGCACCAAACACAAAATTTAAAATACCCGGCAGTTGCCCCCAAAATATTTCCCGGAAGTGTAGCTCTTCTTCCGGCTGAATTGCGTATAGCACAGCACCCCCGATAAGAAAAACTGAGATGACAATCCCCGCTATTAACAGTGTTCTATTTGCTGCGTCCATTTCGCTTTTTATTTTTTTTCTCCAAATCGGTTACAGTTTTTATGAAGTTGTACATTCCAAACGCTATACCGCCTAAGGCACAAATCCAAAGCCAATAGTTGGTTTCATATTTTTTATCCAACCAGTCACCCAGCAACACCGCACCCACAATTGTAACTGCAAGCGATATTCCTAACCCTAAGTAAGGCGCAACTGCTTTAAGGCTTTCGGCGATGTTATCCTCTTTCTTCGGCATCCTCTCTCCCCCCGAATAAAAGATCATCACCCGGTTTACTCATATCTTCTGAGGGTTGGGTGTCCTCAGCCTGTGCAACTTCTGTCTGTTCTAAAGGTTGGGTCTCCTCAGCCTGTGATGACTCTGTCTGTTCTAAAAGTTGGGTATCCTCAGCCTGTGCAGCTTCTGTCTGTTCTAAAAGTTGGGTATCCTCAGCCTGTGCAGCTTCTGTCTGTTCTTCTGAAACTAAAGTTTTATCAGGCACTTCTTCAACAAGCGCAGTTGAAGAGTTTTCTGCCAACTCTTCAAAAATCGGTACTGAGGGTTCTTCAGCCGGCTCTTCTACTGTGCCGCGATAAACACCCCCGTCTTCAATCACTAAGGATTTACTTTTTGTGTCACCATGCAGTTCACCCGTTGAGGTAATTTCAACCTTTTCGGCTGCGTAAGCGTTCCCGGTTACTTTTCCGGCAATCGAGATGTTTTTTGCCAGTAAGTTTCCGGTTACCCGCCCTGTTTTACCGATAAGAAGCAGCCCTTCAACACTAATATCACCCGTAATCTGACCATCAAAGCGCATATCACATTTCCCCTCTAATTCTCCTCTTAAAATCACATCAGATGATATAACAGAGATTGGCAGATAAATCTTTTTCCTTTTGTTTTTCATTGTTTTTTAACTTTGGTTAAGTTTTTCAACAGATAAGTTCTTTTGTTTACTATTTTCTAAAAAGCACCAACTCGAAAAGTTGTTTAATCATACCCTAAATTCCTCTGCAAACCGGTTTTTAAGATATTATTTCGCCAAAGCACCAACTCGAAAAGTTGTTTAATCATACCCTAAATTCCTCTGCAAACCGGTTTTTAAGATATTATTTCGCCAAAGAACCAACTCTCAGGGTCTTTTCTTTCTGCTCCCTCTTCTCTGATAACCCTGTTTTTGATTGGTTTTTTTTGGCGGAACCCCGACCCCCGACTTCTTTACCGGCACGGAAAATTTGGCGGAGACGGTATCTTTACCCGCCGGTTTGTTGGTGTCAACCGTGGTCAGAAGGTATTTCAACCGGTCGTTATCATTTCTAAGTTTAACCAATTGCGCCGACAGAGTATCCGCCTTCCGGTTCAAACGGCTTATCATTGCCATATCTTCGTTGGAAAGTTTAGCGTTCACATTAACCCATCTGTTCATCGGCGTGAACCTGAACAACAGAAATGCCGCCCCACATGCAAAAAATAGCACTAAAAAAACATAAATCGCCACTTTCCGATAACCAATAACCTTTACGGGGACATCAGAATGATTATCTATCGGTAATAAAAGAAGACGAAACTTAAACTTCTGTATCAGTCTTTTTATTTTTTTCATTTCTAAAGATATTTAAATTTCTTTACAATTTCCGGGAAAGTAATCATCCCTTCCCTGATAAGAACCGGCTCGTTGCTCGTAAGGTCTATAATCGTGGATGCTACATTCAACGGAGGACGGGAAGTGTAGAAAATTGCGTCGATTTCGCCGTTAAACTCTTGTGAAATCAGTGAATAATCGTTTAACGGTTGCTTATCACTTCTGTTAACACTCGTTGAAACCAAAGGCATGTTAAGTTCAGTAACCAATTTCCGGCAAAAAGCGTGGTTCGGCACCCTGAAACCCATCGTATCCTCACCGGTTAACTCCCGGTAATATTGATTAAGATTAAAAACAACCGAAATTGGGTTGGGCCAAAGTGCAAGCAGCAAATCAGCGTGCGACTCTTCAACCAAACTTACATGTTTAAGCACCATTTCCATATCCGACGCCAACAATATGTATTTCTTATCGATTTTGCGCCTTTTAACAATTGAAATTTTTTCCAATGCGTCATCATTGAAAGGATTAGCGCCAAATCCATATATCGTGTCTGTCGGGTAAGCGAAAACACCACCATTGAAATAAAGCTTCGCCGCCACCTGAACGGCAGCAGTTAGCGATTCGTCAACATTTATTTTTAATGTATCAGGTTTAGTCATCATTAATTGCTTCCAAGGCATTCTTAACAATTTCTTCCGGTGTTATTGTGTGCGCACACTCGAATGTGCCCGTGGGGCATTTCCTGTGCCCATGCAGCCCGCACGGCTTGCAATAGACCTTTTCTGAGATATACCGGCTGTGCGGCAGATAACCATAAAAACCAAACTCCGGAACTGTTGAGCAATATATTGTTAGAACCGGTACATCAGCCGCCATCGCAAAGTGTGTCGGAGCGCTGTCGTTTGTGATTACTAAAGAACATTTGCGCATTAATTCAATGGTTTCAACAATAGAAAATTCACCACAAGTGTTTATTACCCCATCGCCGGCAATACGACGAATCTCTTCGCCTAAATATTTTTCATTTTCGGCGCCTGTAACAAAAATTTTGTACCCGGAGTTACTTAAAATTTTGGCAACCTCTGCATACTGCACTACAGGGTAGCGTTTTGTAGCCCAAACACTCCCGGGTGAAATTATTACAGGCTTCCCCGCTTCACCGTTTGCACGGAAAAACTCATTCACTCGTGCTACCTGTTCTTCCGTTGCGTTAAGAATTGGTTTTATTTTCCACTTGTCGCCGTCATAATCCCCGGCGTTTACATAATTTCCACCATTGTTACAGTTAGCCCCTCTACTGCCATAATCCCCACCACCGCTTTCCTGATCCCCTCTACTGCCATAATCCCCACCACCGCTTTCCTGATCCCCTATACTGCCATAATCTCCACCACCGTCCAATTTCCCTCTACCGTCATAATCCACGAGCATGTTTAGATTCCTTTTTACTTCATGGTCTTTATATTGGTATTTAACGGTTCTGTCGTAGAGAAAAGAAAACGAAGCGGTATCAAACCCCACCGATTCCTTAGCCCCGATAAGATTCACCATCATCGCAGTTCTGAATGACCTGTGTAATGCGTACAGAATATCATATTCTCGACCCCGTAACTCTGTGGCAAGCTTAAGCATTCCGCGTTTTTTCCTGTGCTCACCCCTTTTTTGGAAAGGATAAACTGACCCCACAAAGGGCGACGCTTTAAAAATTTCAGCTGAACCGATGGCACACAAAACATCAATCTCACTATCCGGAAATTTTTTCTTCACCTCCTGAATAAACGGGAGTGCAAGAACCGAGTCACCCGGGAATGCAGTCTGTATTACTAAAACCCTCATCCGTGAACTCAATATTTCCACCTGTTGTGCATCCAGAAATATTGATCGGGGTACTCCCTTACATATTTCTCCAGAAGTGCTGTGTGCCTTGCCGTCACTTCCTTAACTGCCTCATTTTTGTCTTTGGGCAAATTTTCGGTTGAAATTTCGTGAAGCTTAAAATCATAACTGTTATCCGGCTGCCTTACCATGAAACCCATCAAAATCGGAGCATCGGCTCTTAGGGCTAAAGTTGCAGTCCCTTCGTTAACGGCTGATGAAATCCCAAAAAACGGAACACGGAGACCATCTTCGGGCCCCCTCTGGTCGCCCGCAATTCCTATTAGTTCCCCGTTTTTAAGCGCTTTATAAAGGGTCATCGCAGCGTGCCCCGTTCTGTAGATTTTGTTTCCCCACATCGTACGGGCTTTAACCATCCAATTGGTTATATAACCGTTGCGCTGTGGCTGCACTAAAGTTGATAACGGGAATCCCACCTTTTTCGGATATCCAAGCGCAGCAAGCTCCCAGTTCCCAAAATGTGCAGTAAGTAAAATCACCCCCTTGCCCCTTTCAAACGCTGCTCTGCCCATATTTACGGCTTCGTCGCTGAAATATCCCTCAATCTGATCATACTTTACAACCGGAAAAGCCATAAGTTCGATGAAAGTTTTTGCTGCAGAAATGTAGCATTTCCTGCACAAAACGGCTTTTTCTTCCTCTGAGAGTTCCGGGAATGCCAGCGATAGGTTCTTCATCACAACCCCCCGGCGAAGTTTTAAAAGATCGTGAAATATGAAAGTGAGAAAGGGCGCAAATTTATGCGCCCTTTTAAAACCCACAAGGCAAAATACCTTGCTGAAAAAAGAGAATAATGCGTATTCTAAAAGGTTTTGCAAAACTACATGTTTAAAAATTTACTAATGCAATATAACCTTTTAAAGGGTTTTTATACGCGACGGCCAGTTATCATCACGCAGTTCTCCCCGTTTTGTAGAGTGCAGAAGGCGGTAGTCACCAAACCCGGAAAGATCGCCGAAAACAAATTCCACCCCGCCTTCAAGATCGTCATAATTCCAGATTTCGTAAGGTTTGGAATCTAACTGCGAGGGGAAGCGATTTATTTCACTCGGTCGCCCGTAAACGATGTAAACCCTGCCGCGATCAGTCCTCCAACCTTTTCGCTGAAAAGAAGAATAGGCTTGGTTTGTGTAGTCAATTCTCCTGTAAAACTCTCTTTTAAACTCGTTTACTGCGGTGCTCGGGTCCGGGTCCCTGTTCCGCCAGAAAGTGAACAGGAAATTCCTTTTTGCGTCAAGATCTTTCAGTTCTTTCCACTGATTTTCTTCAACTTTTGAGGCAATATAAAGTGCCTGTTCGTATGCCTCTTCAACCTCCTCTTCACTCATTAGAGCAAATTCGGAAGCCAGAAACTCGTTGTCTGAATAGGTAGCAGTTGTTGTATCAACAATTTGCGAGTTATAGATAAATACCTTTTTTGAAGCGATAGAAATTTCGTTCGAAAGTGAATCAAGCAATGCTATGGTAAGATTATACGAGCCTGTGGGCAATTTTGAGATATTAACAGTGTTTGCCTCTACAATCGAAGGGTTTTTCCTCGGGATGTATCTTCTCTTTCTGCTGATTTCTTCGTTTTTACTGTTGGTTAACACTCTCTCTAAAATCAAGTATTCGGGGTTGTCCGACTTATTCAGGTTATAGAGTTCTAAGTAGTAAAAAATAACGGGCAGGTTTTCACCAAACACATTGGAAACATTTGGCTCCACTTCAAATGTGTTCTTGTAGAAGAGCGAGGATGTATTGTCCGATTTTTCAATTTTTGTTGCAACTTCAATATCACTCAGATAAAATTTATCTTCATCGCTTTTTGTAAGTTGAATCGCAAACCTTGCGGTATCCACACGGTCAGGGAACTGCAGATCTTTAACCGCAAAAGTGAAACGATAATCGCTGAATTTTAAACCAAAACGAAGTATGCCGGTTAGGTTGTTTTTCAGCGTATCTGTAATCGGTGCGGCAAAACTATATTCACGCGTGAACAATTTCTCAGGAGATTTTAAATCTTCAATTTTGATACCGATTGACCCTTTAATAACTTTTCCTTCATCAAGCTCTTCATACAAAAAAGCGTCCTGAAAGAAACTGTAATAAACTTCGACGATGCCGGAAGTATCATCTCCGGCGAAACGCGCAAAATCGAGATCGAACAGTTGTTTCTTCTGCGAGAATGCGGTTAAACTTACAAACATAACCAGAATGAAAACTTTTTTCACCGGTTTTTCTCCAAAATTTTCAAGCAAAAAAAAGGCGCCCGCATACTACGGGCGCCTCAAGAAAATGTGATTATCTCACTTGAACGCCAACTTAACCGTTACGATATGGTTGGGGTTCGGGAATTCTTTGATTTGACGGAAAGCGTAATCAACAACTACACCAATATCATTGGAAAGGTTATAGTTGACACCTGCCCCAAGGGTAACACCATAGATGTTATCGTTGTTGTTTGCTGACTGAAGCCCGTAACCGGCTCTTACGAAGAAGAGATTGTTGAACGAGTATTCAGCACCGAACTTGAACTGGTCTTCAAATGCGTTGTTGTTTACGAATGTGCCGCCAAGCTCAAGCTTGTTCTGTTTGTCAAAATCAAACTTGTATGCAAGGCTCAGCTCAAAGAAACTCGGGATCTGGAAAGGCTCGGTAACTGCTTCGTAATTACCTTTTGTTGAGCCGGGTACAGTTCCCGGAACCACTGTTTTGAACTGAAGATCCTGACCGGTGTACTGCATGTTGGTACCGATGTTTTTAACTGAAGCACCAATTGAAAGGTTTTGGTTAAACCTGTACTGCACACCAAAATCAAGGGCGAACCCGGTAGCACTCGTGTTCATAATTGTTTCAGAGATTACCTTTGCGTTAAACCCGATTGATACTCTGTCGGTAATTACCTTAGAGTATGTTAAACCGGCAACAACGAAACCCGGCGAATAGGTTGTTCCGTCTCCATCCGGATTTGTAATCGTTGTAATTGGTATATCTCCAAAATTCATAGATTTGAACGACAAGGCAACCGAGCCAAAGTCGCCAAGGCTTGTTCCCGCTGCGAAGTATGAGATGTTAATGTCTGCTATGTAAGACATATAACTGAACATCGCTTCGGTCTTTCTGTCTATATCCAAGCCCGCAGGATTATAGAAAATAGATTCCATACCTGTGACACCGGATAATAAAGCGCCTCCTGTGGCAATGCCGCGGGCACCAACCGGGATTAACAGTTGGTCAGCACCGGTTGTTCCCTTACGGGAAACATCTCCTGCATAACCCGGCAGTACGAAGGCGAGTATCAGTAGCAATGATAAGTATCTTTTCATATTTAGTTAACTCCTAATTTCTGATTCCAAGTTAGGTAGTGGTATAACCTATACCACCACCCACTTTGTTTTAGAACCTTTGTATCTGCTTTTGCGGCATAATGACTGCAAATTTGAGTATTTTTTCGCCAAATTCCGGCGATTTAACTATAGCTAAGTACATACCCGAAGCGACCCTCAGATTATCCTCGTTCATCAAATCCCATTTTAGGAATGGAGATGTCGGCGAGGGTTTATCTGCAGTCGTTAGGGTTCGTACAAGAATACCGGACAACGAGAAGATCTTCACAGTTACATCCACAGGAAGGTTTGTGAAGGTTACATACGGGTTGTCAGGGGTATTACCTGAGAAACTTGACTGTGGGTTGTATGCGAACAATGGGTTCGGATATACATTAACTTTATCGAAAAGAGCTTGTTTCTGATCTGCGGAAAGATCACCACCTTTCGAAGTGGTAAATGTAAAGATATCGTTAACATACGGATATGATGCAAGCGGTATTTTCAATGTATCACCGTTATTGTAGAACACTGTGGAGTCCATTTTCTGTAAACCAACTACATACATACCTGCTAACCACGGCGAACCAAAGACACTCTTAAATGCATCGCCGTATTGACCCGGATCAGCACCACCGGGAACGGTGTTAGGCGTGCAAAGGTCTGCCCAAACCGGTGTTCCGGTACCGAAATCACCACCGGTCAACTCTTTCTGGTTTCCGTTTGGATCATAGAGCTTATCGAAAATTACAATATATTCGCCCGAAAGTCTTACGGAATCACCCGGATCCCAGTTACCGTCAGGGTTAGCACGGAAAGTTGTGGAAGCATCACCGGCAATAGTTGTTGACATTTCAATAAAGCCAACAGCTAACTGCCTCTGTTCACCATATTTAGTATCAACTGCCCATGCAGTAAACGGTACATCAACAAAGCCTTGCCCAAATTTACCCATCCAACCGCCACGGGTTGCAACAGTATCAGCAGCAGTTACACCACCGGCATACAGAACACTTGCATTCCTTCTTGCCGGTGTTGTACCAACGAAACCTTGCATATATCTGTAGGCTTTACCGCTGTTTGTGCCAAATCGAAGCTCGATCCTACGCATTTTATCGGCGGAAGTGAATGTCGAGAAGTTCACACCGCCCTTCTTCGGTAGAGTGATCTTCGCTGAAGATGGAATATCACCTCCGGTATAAAATACACCGGTAAACGAAGTAGTCGGGGCGAATGGTCTGTACCATCTCGTCCCTGAATATGTGGCAGTACCTAAAGCAGCAACCGATGGTGACACTTTCAGTAAGAACCCATCAGTTACTTTACCGGCAACGACTGACAGAGTTGTGTCAAATGCTGTTAACGAGTCTCTAAGAACCGTGTTTGTTGTCTTGTTTCTTAATCTGTAGTAAACAGAATAAGGCGACTTAACAGCTTCGTTCTTAAAGAACTCTACATTATAAGTGTCACCGGTCAACTTTTTATTGTCAGCAACCACATATTGAACTTTACCACTCGAGGGTCCCTGTGCCATTTCAGCAACTGAACCTTCAGTGGCAGGTACATACATGTTTTCACCATAAACAACAGGAATCAACGCGGTTTCATACTCTTCAATCGCACCTGCTCTTGCAATGTAATCACCAACAGCACCATATCTGATTTGCTTATTCAAATCCCAGGGGGCTTTTTCAAATATTGACTGATGATTAAGTGCATAGGCAGTAATGGTTAAATAGTAAGTTTGTCCTTTAACCAAAGGTTCATCGGTAAAAGGATTAGCTTTAATTTTCACTCTTAACCGCCCGGTTTCAGGATCAGAGTATAGACCATAATTTAACTTAAACTCAGGATCAACATCATCGAAAGCTTTTTCCTGGTTTCCGTTGGCAAACAGAGTATAGACCGCTTGAATTTGATCGTCTAATTTGTAGCGGGCTACTACCTTAGCGTTTTCCACACCGGCTACCACTCTCTCTTTAGAGTTTGTGCGATAAGCTGTAATGTAGAAACCTTCTACTCTTCTGTCAATATTCAACACGGTATCAACCGCACGATATTGAAGCTGCTCTGCAGTCGGGAAGTTAAGGTCGATATATCCCTGACCATTCTCAGAGGTACCTGTTTGTACTGTTGACTTAACAGGTGGTGGAGGTGGTGGCGAAGGGAAGTTCGAATCGAACAGAAGCTGTGCGATCTCCGAATAGTCTTTCGCAACTTTTACTGAATTTTTGGCATCAGTTCCTCTGCCGAGAACATAACCGGCAACGATATCTACAGGAACACCTTTTTCAAGTTTGAAAGGTCCTGTGTTAGACATCTGGCGTTGATCTGTTGCGTTGTTGTTTATCCAGCCAACATTCGCTACAGGGTCTCCCGAGTAAGAGAACCTTGGGTCAACCGCTGCACAATCGACACCACCGCGAACTTCACCGAATGCCCATGTACACGGGTCGAGTGGGGTTCCGGTTCTGTTCAAGCCAAGCATGTAGTTCCTTGCTTCCTGCCGGGTGTTCGGGTCACCGTGTGTTGGGTGACTCTGGATGTAGTGAACGAAGGAAGCTAATCCTAAGTTCTTTGCGCCGGGGAAGGCTTCAATACCTCTTACCTGACCACCAACATAATGTGCTGTGTCAAGAGGGGTATCAATTCCATCATCCCATTTATGGTTGCCGTTAACATCGATGTAGGTTTCTCCCTCGATATAGGCTTTTGGTCCTTGGAAGAAATCGATCAAAAATGTCGGAGCGGCAGTACCGTACTCAGCATCGGGACCATTATTGTAAACATAACCTGCGTTAAGTAGAGTATCGCAACCAACTAAATCGTCGTAAGCATCTCCAAGGTCAGGGTCAGCCCAGACACCGAAGTAAACTGAATCCATTACATCAGCTACTGTTCCGGTGTTAAGGATTGAATACCTTAAGAAGATCATGTTTCCGACAAAGCTTTTTGTGTTGAAAGCGAAAACTGACTGACGGATTTCAATACCCTGTGGAGATACATCATTGAATCTCCTGTTAGCAGGTTCAGTACCATCACTGTAAACGCACCATGCTGTTTCATCACCGATGAGGTCGGGTCTGTCTTCATCACGGTCCCATTTACCGTTACCGTTTTTATCAACGGGGTCGTAAATACCGTCACCATCGCCGTCATAAAAATAAGCGCCGAGTGCAACAGCATCTTTCCATTCATCCCAGGCGGGTGCAAAATCACCCTCTGCGGCACGGAGAACATACACCTGCGCTCTTGGGTCGTTTTGCCCTCCTTGAACGGTTCCGGGAACATAATCCTGAATACGGGAAGCGGAAGCCACCGCATTAGACCAAAGAGTTCCGTTGGTTATACCACTGAGGAAAAAGCCGCCCGAGAACAGGAAGGTAATACCCGCATATCTGCCACCCGAAGAGTTCGTGCCAACTTCAGGGTCGAAAACCGATACATCACCAATTACTCCTGCCCTGTTTAAGGGTATGTTCAGGTTATTGATAAACATTCTGTAAGAGTCACCGGCTTTAAGAGAAGGAGTGTTTTGCCCTCCTTTTCCTCCGCCTTTGCCTCCTTTGTCGTTGCCTCTGAATCCAAACGAAACTAAACCGATCGCTAAAATAAAGAGTAAGACAAATTCTTTAATATTGTTATTTTTTTTCATATTCCAAGTTCCCAATATTATTTACCGGATTGACTTGTAAAGTTAACTTTGAACCCAACCTTAATAAGGCGAGGAATACCAAAGCGTCCCGGGTTTCTTTCAATCGCTCTGTAATCAGACTTATAAATAGCCGGGTCAGGTGTTGAAGCAGCAGTTCTCTGCCCTTCAAGTGTATTTATCCATCCGGTTGTATAAGGATCTCCGGAAGACTGATAAACCGTAACCGGGTTATCAGCATCAAGAAGGTTCTCAATCCACAGGTACGGGGTCAAAATAAAGTTGCTTACTCTGAAAGCTTTTTCAAGCCTCAGGTCAACTCTGAAGTTTCCTGGCCCATAAGATGAATTGATGTAGCCTTTTGTATCACCGAAGTTAGTGGAACCGGCAAGCAGGTTCTGTGACTCCAACGGTGTATAGGGTCTTCCGCTGTTGAATCTGAATAACAGGTTAGCTTCCAAATTCTCGAGAAATCCCAACTGCCCTTGTGGTACATAGAAATCAACATTAAGCACGCCTGTGTGTCTCTGGTCGAAATCCAAAGGAGCAATAACTTTCGGAATCTCACCGTTTGTGTTTCTAAAAGCAGCCGTGAACGAAGAACCTGTTGAGGAGCCTGTTCCTTCTGCAATAGAATATGTGTAGTTAAGTGAGAATGAGAAATAGCTGATCCTTGTAACATCAAGTGAAAGTGCAAGACCTTTAACAGTACCAAAGTCAGTATTTGTTGGGGTGATATACCTTAGAAGTTCACCGCCTTCTGATCTTCTGAAGAATACTGTTGAAGAGTTAACAAGCCCTTCAGTGTTCTTGTAGAAAGCAGTTAAGTTAACGGCAGCAAAATCACCTATTGAATGACGGAAACCGATCTCATACTGTGTGGTGACCTCGCTCATAACATGACCGTTATTAACCAACCAGTTGTTATCAGTAACTAAGAAGTTGATATCCTGTACTGTGGTATAAATCAGATCCAATGATGGCTGCTGAATAAATTTTCCATATTGTGCGTGGAAAACTGTGTTAGCAGTAACAGGGAAACCAAGCCCAATTCTTGGTGAAAAGTGAATTTCTGCTTCTTTGGTTATGAAGTCAGGGTCATCAACTTTGTTAGGATCACCAAAAATGTACGGGTATTCAGGGTCTCTTAATATCTGAGCCTTAGTGTCAAAGTAGTCTAACCTTACACCGATATTCAATACCATATCAGAAAGCTCGAACCTGTCCTGTAAGAATGCATAAGCAAGCATCGGCATTTTTGGTTCGTTTGCATCTCCTTTATTGGTGAAGTTTTTACCGGTAATGTCGTAACCGATTGCTGTAGGCTGCAGACGGGAGAACCTCTCCACTTCAGTCAGATTCTTTAACAGGTCAGCTGAAAGCCCGATAGGTCCAATCGAGAAAAGACGCACAGTGGTGAAGTTAAAACCACCACCGGCTTCAAGAAGGTGATTACCCATCTGAGCAGTAAAGTCGAAATCTGCCGTTAAACTCGAGTTATTTGTAAGATAATACCCGTTGTTAACTCTGCCGTATTCGGAGAAGATACCGTATTTGTCATACAGAACTCTACCGCCGTTATACGGAAGTTTAACACCCAGCGCTGCGTTAGCGGCACTGTCGCCATAAGCGTAAAGATTATCAAACCAAACTCCATCGCCCTGTTCATTATGATACAGTTTGTAGCCAACATTCAAATTCCAGAAAGCATTTTTACTTACATTCTGCGATAAACGAGCTGAGAACGAATAGTTCGCTCTCTTTACCCGCGGGTTATGAATGCTGTTACTTTTTGCATAATCGTGAACATACGACTGGAAGTCCCTGAAGTTGATGTTTGCACCAAGTCTAAAGGTCCAGGCTTCGCCAAGCCTGTGTGTCGATCTGCCGGTAAATCTCCATACGCCGGATGTAGTGTTCGGGCGGACATCGCTGTTTATACCTGCAGAAGGTATTTCGATCGTAATGGCACTTGGAGCACCATCTAAGAACCAACCTCTCTCAGCAGAGAAGAAGAATGTATGATCGCCGTTACCGGGGATGTATGGGCCACCTAAGGTAGCAGTATAGAGGTTATATCCATATTTATCAGTAAATGATGAAGTGAGAACATCACCATAGAAAGTATAATATGGGTTACCTGATTTGGTAGTAACATTTACGATACCGGATTGTGCCTGACCATATTTGGCTTCATAACCACCAATCTGGAAGGAAATCTGCTCGATCGCAGCATTACTTACCTGTGAAAAGTTAACACCGGAATAGACATCGTTCTGAGGAACACCATCTACGATGTAAAGTACCTCGCCACTTCTGCCACCGCGAACATTAAGTGCGGCGTTTCCGGCTGCACCACCCGAACCTTCGGCAACAACAACACCGGCGTTAAGACCGGCGATGTTTTCAACACCTTTAACGGGTAGTTTCTGAATCTCTTCAGCATCATAAACTTTGGTTGTGTTGGTGGCTTTCTCTTCAAAGAATTTCTTGTCAACTACCACAACCTCGTCTAAGGTTACACCCGCGATAAGCTCAACATCAAGTTCTTCGGTTAAGCCGGCAACAATTCTGATACCTTGGAAGGTCCTTGTTCCGTACCCAACATACGATACTTCAACATTGTATGTACCGGGGGTGATATTCAGTACAAAATATGTACCATTTATGTCTGTTGCGGCACCAAGTTTAGTGCCTAAAATTTTTATGTTTGCTCCTATGATGGCTTCTCTCGTTTTTGAATCCACCACTTTTCCTGTAAGTTTACCGACACCGGTCTGAGCCAAGCCGGTTACCGAAAAGAGTGAAACAAAAAGTAAGCCAATAAGAAGTTCTCTCAAAATCTTCATCCCTGATCCTCCAAAGATGTTGGATGATGTGATCTGTAATTAATTATGCAGCTAATTATTTAATTTTAAACGGTGAACCCTACTTTTCAGCAGGGTTCACCAAATCGTTTTTCTATCGAATAAATTCCGATAAATTACTTGAGAAGAACCATTTTCTTGGTCTGTACATTGTTACCTGCGGTAAGCTTATAGATATAAGTACCGGAAGCAAGAGCGGAAGCGTCGAAGTTAAGTTCATAAGAACCGGCTTCTTTAACTTCGTTAACCAATGTAGCAACTTCTCTTCCGAGCATGTCGAATACCTTCAACGAAACATCTGATCTTTCAGGAACACTGAATTTGATTGCAGTTGTCGGGTTGAATGGGTTCGGATAGTTCTGCGAAAGAACAAATTCGCTCGGGGTACCGGCTGGGTCGTTGATACCTGTCGGCGGAGTAAATGTCCATGCTCCTACATAAACACCTGTCGGCTGAGTTTCATAACCGGCACCGTTCGGGAAGTAACCATCATATCCGAGAGGATAGTTGATGAATACATAAGCAGTATATGAACCGTCGCCGTTTGTCTGCAGATATGGAGCAGCATGGTTAGCATTTTCGTTCATTCCCGGAGAGTCTGTCAGGTTAACCGGAGTTGACCAGTCACCATCAGGAAGTACTCTGTAAGAACCGTAAACATCAACGAGTGAATCGGTGAGTGTTCTCGGCATGTTCCAGGTAGCTGCTACAACATTTTTGTCTTTATCGAATGAAAGAAATGCAGCAGGACCAACCTGACCAAGACCGGGGCCATCCAGGTGTGTATAAGAGCTGTCGCCGATACCTTCATAAACAACTTTACCTGTCCATGTGCCGTTTACTTCATACATTTCGATAAGAGCGTTTGTACCGCTGTTATTGTCACCAATTGTGTCGGTAACACAGAAAAGAAGGTGCGGGTTTCCGTCTTTATCGACATTCATATCACCAACATAAGAGATGTAAGTATCACCTTTTATGTAGTCAAAAAGTCTGTCGTATTTGGAAAGAGCCGGAACATTTCTCCAGTCAGCGAGTGACCAGTCAGACCATGTAACACCATTATCGGTTGATTTTGAATATCCGGGAATCCAACCTGACTGAGGTGCATTCTGCATTTCAAATGAACCGATTACAGCATAGTAGAGATTGCCACCCTGTGCAGCGCCGCCCAGAGTGATGTTACCGTTATCCTGGAATTTTGCGCTGTTCCATGTTTCAGGGGTATAGAAATCCGCGCCTGTGAAGTCAGATGTTCTCCAGAGATGGATAGCAGCGTCAGTTCCGTTATCAGAAGCCCAGAAAGTGAAAGCTTCTGTATCACTTGCAAAAGTCGGAACCTGTGATGAATAAAGGATAGACGAGTCTGCATTTACATAAATTGAAGAAACAGTAAAACCTGCACCGGGATATTCATCAGCACCGGCACCAACACCACCGAAAGCACCGTTAACTAACTCGGGCCATGAAGCACCAATGAGAACATTCTCAATATTGTTGCCATGGGTTGGGTTGTTAAAGGTCATTGATGGATATCTGCCGTTATAAGCAGAGTTTGACTCGTTAAAAGCCTGCTCGCCTCTTGCCCAGGTTGCTCCTTTATCAGTGGAATAATTATAGTAAATTTTCCCACCGAGCGTTGCAGGGCTTGTACCACCGCCTCTGTGTGCAATAATTACTGTATTGGTCCATGGGTCAAATGCCAATGGGTTCAAAGCACCAATAGCCGGACCGTAGCAGTTACCCATAGTATCTACAACGACCCAGTTAAGGGCTGATGGACCAAAAGTCGGCACACTCCCGGTTAAGTGAGCCTGTGAAGACACTGTTTCAGTCGCCGGCTCAACTTTAAGCGGAGCTTTTTGTGCAACTTCGCTCTTATTTTGTGCCTGTAGCGAGACTACCAAGGTAACGCTTGCAAGCAAAAAGAGTGTTCTTTTAAGCATAGGATACTCCTATTTATTGATTGGTTTTGGATTGTTATTTAATAAATTCAAGCAAAAAAACAGAATTTTAATTCTTAGTTTACTCAGTTTTCTTCACAAAACAAAGAGAATTTTCGGGTCATATCAAAAAAAATATCATACAACCGCTATAATTCGATGTTCCGTGGCTTGTTTAAAATAACTTTAGTTCTTCTTCTTTTGCCAAAAAAACTTATTTAGAGATATGGAAATTATTTAATTATTTCGTTTTAAGCAACTATTATCTGCAATTTTTCGTTAAAAAAGCGAATAATTCTACAATTTCCTCTATTTTCGGTATCTAAATAGCATTTTTTTGAAATTTCTCAAAGGCAATTAAACATACGGGGTGATTTTTTGTACTATAACATTCTTCTGAACCGCGCCGATTATAGTATCAACAACCTGCCCGTTTTTAAATAATAGAAGTGTCGGGATGCTTCTCACGCCAAACCTCACCGCCAAATCGGGTGAATGGTCAACATCAAGTTTACCAACCTTCAGCTTGCCGTCATATTCTGCCGCTAATTGTTCCACTATCGGAGCAATCGCACGGCAGGGCCCGCACCAGACTGCCCAAAAGTCTATAAGCACCGGCGCCGTTGACTTCATCACTTCTTCTTCAAAATTCGAATCGTTTATTTCAATTGGTTTCATAGTAGTCTTTTCCTTATTCTATAATTTCGCTGTTTTGCCGGTTTTACCTCTTCTATCCATTCTGCCCGACAAAACTGACAATATCTTCCCCGCCGTCAACATTTATAATTCCGCCGCTTACCCAGCGGGCATCGTCTTTACATAATAATGAAATTATACCGGCAACATCCTCAGGTGTTGTCAGCCTGCCGCCGGGGTTTTTCCTCCTTGCAACATCTAACATAGGTGTGTTACCCGGAATTTTCCTGAGTGCCGGTGTATCCGTTACTCCTGCCATGATTGCATTTGCAGTTATTCCGTAAGGTCCTAATTCAACGGCTAACTGCCGTAAATGCGACTCGAGCGCTGCCTTGGCAGCCGAAACCGCACCGTAAGAAGGAATAATTGTGTGCCCGCCGGAGCTGGTCATTCCGAATATTCTGCCGCCTTCTCTCAACAAGCCCGCAAAAAAGAGGTCCTGAACCCAATAAACGAGCGAGTGTGCCATCACATCAAGCGTCATTTCCATTTGTGGCTTGGTCATTGTTTTCCCCTCTTCCTCTGAAATGAACGGAAGAAGTGTGCCGAATGCCAACGAGTGCATCACAACCTTCACTTTTGGGCTGCCTTCTTCGGAAAGGATTTCGTTTATTATTTCTTTCCGCTTTTTCTCGTCAGCAGCATTCATATTAAAAAAACGGGCTTCTACCCCGTAACTTTCAATTTTTCCTTTTATCTCGTTCACAACCGGCATGTTTACAGCACGGTCTAAGTGAACTCCGATTATATTGTATCCGTCGGAAGCAAGTTTAACGGCGGTTGCCCCTCCAAAACCGGAAGAAGCCCCCAGTATCAGCGCGTAAATCTTGTCGGTGGATCCAGTGCTCATAGATGATACCTTCATTATGGATTTTTAACTAAAGTTAGAGTGCAATAATACGAAATTTGTATAAATTCCTCAATATATTTATTCATTTATGTTTGAACTTAATTTTTGCCGTTTCAGGTTGCTAAAATATGGAAGTGTAGCTTCCTTTCCTGTTAAACAGAAGATTACGGACTAAGGGATATAATGATTTTGGTGCTAAAAACGCAACATTCAGCCCATTATATCGTGCGAAATTATCTTTGTGCTTCTAAATATTTTTCTTTAATAAACTCGCTTAACAGATTAACAACTTCACGGCAGAGTTTCACTTTAACCCCTTCTAAAACGAATATCCTTCCTTTTATTCCCCCCCCCGAATTATCAAGATATTCAAAATAAACCTCAACATCACCCGGATTTTCTTTCAGAATATTACCAATTTTTTTCAAATCTTCTAAACTTATCTCTTCCGGATTGATGGTTATTTTCAGCCTTCCGGCAAGCTTCTCCAGACTTTTCTCGATTGGTATAGCACTCTCTGCAATCAGCTTAACAGAATCGCCGTTCAGCTCGGCAGTTCCCGTTAAATAAATCACCGCTCCGTCTTTCAACAGCGAAATATGTTTTCCGTAAGCTGAAGACCACATTACACACTCAAAAATACCGCTTAACCCGTTAAGCATAAATGTTGCGAACAACTGCCCCGAGTTAGAAGTTTTTATTTCAAGCTCGTTGACAACCCCGCAAATCCCGACTGATTTCCGGTTAATTGTCTCGTAATTCTCCACATTCGAAGTAAAAGAAAACGCCCTGTCTTCCAGCTCAAAATCCTCAATCGGATGTTTTGTGGTGTAAAACCCGATCACTTCAAGCTCGTTGGCAAACCGGTCTGTGTTGCTCCACGGCTGAATTTGCGGAAGTGTCGGTTCTATAATTGCTTCCTGCAGCACATCTTCCCCGAACAGGCTTTCATCCGGGTCACTGTTGATTTCCTGCACATCCTGCCCGAAAACAATCAGATCAGGTATCGCTTCAAAAAGTGCATGCCTGTTGTTGTGCAGCGAGTCAAACGCCCCGGCCTTAACCAAACCTTCCAGTGCCCGCTTGTTAACTAAGCGCAAATCCACCATACTTGCAAATTCAAACACTGAGGCAAAATCCCGGCCCAATTTCTCTCTGGCTTGAATAATGCTGTCAACCGCTGATTCCCCCACATTTTTAATTGCTGAAAGCCCAAACCTTATTTTCCCCTCTTCCACATTGAAAAATTTCGTCGGGCGGTTCACATCCGGCGGCAGAACTGTAATTCCCAACTTTCTGCAGTCGTCTAAAAAGGCAGTAACTCTTTCCCTTCTGTCAAACTCGTGCGTCATGTTTGAAGCGAGAAACTCTTCAGGGAAGTGCGCTTTCAGATATGCCGTCTGGTAAGCAAGATATGAATATGCAACTGCGTGGCTTTTGTTAAACCCATAGTTTGCAAACTTATCAATCAACTCAAACACCTCACCCGCAATTTTTTCCGGTACGCCGTTTTCAACCGCTGCAGTAATAAAAATCTTCCGTTGCTTTGCCATCGCCTCAAGGTCTTTTTTCCCCATTGCTCTCCGCAGAAGGTCAGCATCTGCAAGCGACATACCCGCCAACCGGTTGGCTATCATTATCACTTGCTCCTGATATACAATTACGCCGTAGGTTTCTTTGAGAATCGGCTCTAATTTCGGATGAAGATAAGTGATTTGTTGCCTGCCGTATTTTCTGTCGATAAAATCGTCGATGTTTTCCATCGGGCCCGGGCGGTAAAGTGCATTCATCGCCGCTAAATCTTTAACCGACTGAGGCATCAGCCGCTTGAGGTGCCGCCGCATTGGCAAAGATTCAAACTGGAATATACCGGTCGTTTTTCCATCAGTGAAAAGACGGTAAGTGGCTTCATCATCAAAAGGTATGGCGTCGATATCCTCTATCCATTCCTCTTTCGGGCGGATTTGCTTTACCATCTTTAGTGTATCTTCAATTATGGAAAGCGTTCGCAGCCCAAGGAAATCCATCTTCAACAGACCTGCCGCTTCAAGCTCAATCATGTTGTACTGCGAAACCACTTCCATAGTAGAAGTATCTACAATAGCAAGCGGAATATAATCGCTTACATCGCCGGGGGCAATAACCACACCTGCGGCGTGTTTGGAAGCATTGCGGTTCATCCCCTCTAAGGTGCGTGCGTACTTAAAAAGCTCTTTCAGTTTCGGGTCGGTTGTGTTCTTAAACTTAGCCAGTTCCGGAACTTCATCAAGCGCTTTTTCTATGCTGTAAACTTTACCGAATATTGATGGGATATATTTTGTGATCTCGTTTACGGTTTTTAGATCAACACCGAGCACACGCCCAACATCTTTAATTGCAGCCTTTGCGGCTAAGGTTGAAAAAGTAATTATTTGGGAAACCGACTCAGCACCGTATTTTTTCTTAACATAATCGATCACCTCACCCCGTTTTTCATCGGAGAAATCAACATCTATATCCGGCATCGATCTCCTTGCCGGGTTCAGAAATCTTTCAAAAAGGAGGTCATAGTCCAACGGGTTTATCTTTGTAATTCCCAGAACAAATGCAACCAACGACCCCGCCGCAGAACCCCGCCCGGGGCCCACTGCAACACCCATCTCCTTGGCTGCGTTTATGAAATCCTGCACCACGAGAAAATAACCGGAAAACCCCATCGATTTTATCGTGTTAAGTTCGTACTCGAACCTTTCAACCAGCTCTTTGCTCTTTTCACCCGGAAATGCTTCATCGAATCGTTTGCGCGAGAGATAGTCGAAATAGCCGTCTAAGGTTTCTCCCGGCTCACCCTCCGGAATCGGGAATTTTGGGAAGAAATACTCTTTATGATCTAAATTTACATCGCATTTATCGGCAATCTCTAATGTGCTTGCAATCGATTCGGGGAATTTTTTGAAGATATCGAGCATCTCTTCCTGCGACTTGAAGTAAATCTGATCGGTGCCGTATCTCAGATTTGTGTAGTCACCATTTCCTACCCCTTTTTCGGAGAGCTTCAACAGAATATTGTGTGCTATTGCGTCTTCTTGTTTTATGTAGTGGCAATCGTTCGTTGCAACAAGTTTTATCCCCAGTTCTTTCGCAATTTTTGGAACATCACGAAGCACTAACTCATCACCGGGCATATTGTGGTCTTGTATTTCGAGATAGAAATTATCGCCGAAAATCTCGTGATACTCCGCCGCCACTTCTTTAGCCTTAACATATTTACCGGCAGTTACATAAGACGAAACAATACCTCCTAAGCAGGCTGAAGTGCAGATTAAACCCTCCGAATATTGTTTCAGCAACTCAAGATCGATTCGCGGCCTGTAATAAAACCCTTCGAGAAAGCCAAGAGATGAAAGTTTTATTAAGTTCTTAAAACCTTGATTTGTTGCCGCCAAAAGCAACAGATGGTGGTAGGGTCGTTTTCGTGCGCCCGTTTCCGGGTCGATTTCCATCGTTTTATCTTTTCTGTTGCCGTGATCTACCGTAATGTAGGCTTCCATCCCGAGAACAGGCTTAAGGTTCGCCCTTTTTGCTTTTTTGTAGAACTCGGGTATCCCGTACATCACGCCATGATCGGTAAGCGCAACGGCGTGCATTTCGAAGCCTTTGGCAGCATTTACCAACGCCTGGACTGTGCAGGCTGCGTCCTGTAAACTGAAGTGTGTGTGATTGTGCAGATGTACGAAATTACCCATTGGGAACTAAAAATCCTTCAAAAAATCTTAAATAAATCCCGGAAAATCGAGAAACAAAAAATAATATTCAAATCCCGAAAGACAGATAAACAAAAAATAATATTCAAATCCCGGAAACCATTGTCAACGCTTAAACTCCCGCGTTTTTTCAAGTTTATAACTTAAGCAACACCCCACTGCCGGCTGAGCCTTAAGAAGCTGCCGTTCGTTTAAATTCTGACCGTAAATATAGTTAAAAAAATGGTAAGTTAAACTGCGCCGGTAGATCCAAAACCGCCACTTCCGCGTGATGTGTCGCTGAGTGTATCTGTTTCGATAATACAGGCTCTGTGCACTTCTCCAAGAATCAGCTGCGCTATTCTGTCCCCTCGGTTAATCGTAAAATCTTCTTCTCCAAAATTGAAGAGAATCACTTTAATTTCGCCTCTGTAGTCTTCGTCAATTGTGCCCGGTGCATTCAGAACACCAATTCCGTTTTTAAAGGCTAACCCGCTGCGTGCCCGTACCTGTATTTCAAACCCGTGAGGGATTTCAACCTGCAGGTTTGTTGGAATTGCAGCAAAACCCCCTTTTGGAATAATAAACTGCTGCGCCACCGCTGCGCGAATATCCATCCCTGCGGCACCTTCGCTTTGGTACGCAGGAAGTGGTATATCCCCCATTTCAGGGTCTATTCTCTTAAATTTCAGAATGGGCTTTTCACTCAAAATTCTATCCTTACTGTTATTCTTCTCAATTTCTCATATCCGCATATTCGCATATTCCCATACTCTTAAAATATTTTGCATATTAAGTCAATCTTCTTATTCCAAAAAAAGGTTCATCCAAAACTTTTGCTTTCCTGTTTTTCGCACACTCTCAAAATATTCCGATTGCAAAGTCAATTTTCCTGAACCAAAAACAAAATCAATAAACTTGAAAATTTATCTTATAAACCAAACCAAAACCGGTTCACACAAAAACTTATCTGCCCCTGACTTTGCGCAAAATGGTTGATTTAATAACCGTAACTTCCCTCGGGGTAACAACCCTCAACAGAACCAACGCCGCCGGATACGCTGCAGCAAACAAAATCTTAACAAACAGCGAAACATTTGCACCATCTATCAGCGTGTAATAAATTACAAACACCACACCGATAAGCAGCAACAAAGTCCCCACTTTCCGGTACTCATAATTTATTTCAAACAACCTGCGCCCGTAATAAAAGAACCCGATGGCTATCAACATATATGAAATTAGGGTTGCAAAGGCAGCACCCATCAGTTCAAACTGCGGAACCAACAAATAGTTAAGCACGATGTTTGATATGGCGCCAATTCCCAATAAAATCGGCACAGGAATGCTCTTCTCCTTTATGTAAAACGATGCGTTGAAATTCACATAAAATCCGTAGAACAAATACCCCAACAGGATAACCGGGATGATGTTCCTCCCCGACCAAAACGCCTCGCCCAGAAAGTGTATCCGACCAACCCCCAATGATGTGATATCCTCTATAAAAATTGTAAGAAAAACGAGAATCAAACTGCCGACAATCGTAAAATAAGTAAACACCTTTGCGAAAAGATCGCGTGCGTCGTCGTCATCGGCATGTTGCAGAAAAAACGGCTGCCAGGCAAACTGAAACATGCTTACAAACAGCATCATAAACACGCCCAACTTGTAGTTTGCATTATAAATACCGAGCTTTTCAATGTTCGTCAGCCGCTCCACTATCGGTTTATCAACAACCTGCATAACCATTGCCGCCAACCCTGCGGGTAAAAACGGCAAACCGAACTTCATCAGCCTTTTTAATACCCCAAAATCAAATTCAAACGAAAGATTGCTGTAGGTAATTGGCAAAAGTGCAAGAAACGAAAAAGCCGAAGCAATTAAATTAGCGAAGAAAACCGCCTCTATTTTCATCTTAAATATCAGTATCAGCACGAAATTCAAACCGATATTTATCACTATGTTTATCAGCCTGATCATCGAAAATGTAAAGGCTTTGTTTTCTAACCTCAAAACAATAAACGGCAGAACGCTGAGTGCATCCAAAAACAGAATATTGATCGAGTAAGAAATTAAGTGTTGGTATTTTGCAGCAAATTCCGGGTTTACACTTATAGAAACCCCCAAATACGGCATAAGCAGATATAATATCAGCGAAAAGACCGCCCCCGTTGTGAAAACTGTTATATATGATGTTGTGAATACCTTCTTTGTGCCCCGGTACTCGGGAAGTGTGCTTACTTTCAGGAGTGCGGAATCCATCCCGTAGATGAATACTATATTGAAAATCGCCATGTAAGCATAAAGGTTGGCAACAACTCCCATTTCGTCGGGCGCAAAGATATTGCTGTAAAAAGGAACTAAAACAAAATTCAGAAACCGCCCTACTACCGTAGATATGCCGTAAATTACGGTTTCTTTAGAAAGTTGCTTTAATTTATCGATCATTCCAAAGGTTTCAGGATGAGGTCGAGCGAAATGTCCATAGCCTTAGCGGATTGTGTCAACGCCCCCACTGAAATATAATCCACCCCTGTTTCAGCAATCTCCCTTACATTCTCCAAAGTTACACCGCCGGAAGCCTCCAAACGGCAACTGTTATCGCTTATCTCGACCGCTTTTTTAATATCTTCAATCGAAAAGCTTTCGAGCATTACTAAATCAACCCCACTCTCAAGCGCTTCTTTCAGCTCTTCAAGGTTGTTTACCACCACTTCGATCCTGAAGGAAGTTTCATTTTCCAACTGATGGGCTTTCACCAACGCCACAGCTTCAGAAATTGAACCGGCAGCCGCAATGTGGTTGCTCGTGATTAAATACATATCGTACAAACCGATCCGATGGTTGAAACTGCCACCGGTTTTAACTGCCATCTTATCCGTAAGCCGCAAACCGGGCGCCGTTTTTCGCGTGTCAAGTATTTTGCACTGTGTACCCTCTATTTTCTCCGTGAAGGCTGCTGAAAGTGTGGCAATACCCGACATCCTTTGCAAAAAATTCAAAGCGGTTCGTTGTGCCATTAACAGAGATGCCGCATCACCTTCGGCTTCAAGAATTATTTCACCCTCTTTTATTACCGAGCCATCGTCGTGAAGTACATTCAGTTTTATCGTTTCATCAACAAGTTCGAAAACCTGCCTGACAACCGATACCCCGGAGACAACCCCCGGTGATAAAGCTTTGAACCTTCCCGTTGCTTCCCGCTTTTGTTTGAAAATTGCTTCTGTGGTTATGTCGCCGCTCTTTATATCTTCTTCGAGCGCCGACTCAATTATCCGGTCGATCTGTTTCAGAATTTATTCCTTAAAATACTTATCAATCAGTTTATTAAAGATCTCGGGGGATCTTGTCGGCTTACCCGTTTCTGCACTAATAAAAGCGTGTTGCGTGTAACCCGTGGCAATTACTCTGTCACCCACGCGGATGGTGTAATCGATGCGTAGCCTTGCCATCGGCTTTTGGTTCAGGGTCGATTCAATTTCGATAACTTCGTCGTAAAAAGCGGGCGAGTGATATTTTACATAAGCATCATACAGTGGCAGCATGTACCCCGCTTCTTCAAAAGATTTGTATGACATCCCCAAATCACGAATAAGTTCCGTTCTGCCGACTTCAAAAAACTCAAGATATTTGCCGTTATAAACATATTTCATTTGGTCGGTATCGGCATATCTGATTCTGATGGTAGTTTTACTTGAAACCATGTTACTCCTGATATTCACCAATGCCGGCAAATTTTTCAATTCGTGCATCAACAAGTTTATCCGGTTTTATTTTGACTAAGTTTGCAAGCTCTTCCAGAAGTGCTGATTTAAGAATTTCCGCCATTTTTGTGTGATCTTTGTGCGCCCCGCCGAGTGGCTCAGGGATTATTCTGTCAATAACTTTTAACGGTAAAAGGTCTTCAGCAGTAAGTTTAAGCGCTTCAGCCGCCTGCTCTTTAAAGTCCCAGCTTCGCCATAAAATGCTCGAGCACGATTCCGGGCTAATCACCGAGTACCAAGCGTTTTCAAGCATCAGGATACGGTCGCCAACACCCATCCCGAGTGCCCCTCCGCTGGCACCCTCGCCGATAATAACCACTACGATCGGCACTTTAAGCCGCGCCATTTCCAGAAGATTGCGCGCAATTGCCTCTGCCTGCCCCCGTTCTTCTGCCTCTAAACCGGGGAAAGCGCCGGGGGTATCCAACAGTGTAACAACGGGCAAACCAAATTTCTCGGCAAGTTTCATCAGCCTGAGTGCCTTTCTGTAGCCCTCGGGGTTCGGCATGCCGAAATTCCGGTAAAGGTTGCTTTTAGTATCCCGCCCTTTTTGCTGCCCGATTATCATCACCTTAAAATCACCGATTTTCGCCAAACCGCAGACCACGGCTTTGTCGTCACCGAAATTTCTGTCTCCATGCATCTCAACGAAGTTATCGGTAATATTATAGATATAGTCCAGGGTATATGGTCTGTCGGGGTGTCGTGCCAGTTGTACCTTTTGCCACCGTGTAAGGCTGTGGTAGATGTTCTCTTTAAGTTGCCTCACCTTTGTTTCAATTACGGCTATCTCGCCATCGATTTCAAGGCCATCTGAAGCTCTTTTCATCTCAGCCAATTTTTCTTCCAGTTCTATTATCGGCTTTTCAAAGTCGAGTATTGTTTTTGCCATTTAACTATCGTTCATTAATTTGTTAAAAGTTCTTCCAATAATTTCTAAATCCAACCAGATGTTCTGATTTTTTGCGTAGAAAATGTCCGGCTTACTTGAGTTTTCATCCTCATCTATATCCGTGAACCAAAAACCGGTAAGCCCCCTTTTCCCAAGCCATGGTTCGCCCGGTGCAGCCTCCTGTTTCGGGCCCACAATGCTGACCTTCCCTCTGAGTACCTGCGGAAATTTCGAAATAAATTCGTAAAACCTGCTTTTTCGCCCTGAAATTACCCTTCCTGCAAAAAGAAAAGGAAAAAGGAAAATTAAGATAAAAAGTGCAAAGAGAAAATCAAAAGTTTTCTTTATAACTTTATGAAGTGGCAACCCGATATTGTAGTTCACTTCAAAGAGTTGTATCTCATTCAGAAGCGAAACTTCCGACTTGCTGACCATAAAATCACTCTCACCGCCGGTGATCTGAAACTCAACATTTTCTTTCCTGCATGCGGCTACAATTCCTATTATTGCGTTATAACTAAGCTCGCCGGTTGTGAAAATCACCTCTTCAATTCCCCTTTCTCTTATCACACGAATTATGTGGTCAACACTTCCGATCACTTCAAACCCTTCGATCCTCTCACCCGTCTGCGATCTCTTCAACCCAATCAAACCGGCAATTCGCGAGCCTCCCTTTTTCTTCTGTAGTTTTTGCGCAAGTCTGACTGCTTCTTCACCAGTACCCACAATTGCGGCTTTTTTCCGGAATGACACACCACCGGTTACCCCCGCCTTAAACCATAGTTTTGCAACCACACGCCAGCCTGCAAGCGTAACGGGTAACGAGAAATAGAGTATCAGCACAACCCCGCGCGAAAATGCGTAGTCCTTAAAGAAAAATGTGAGCGATGTTATTACGAAAAAACCCGCTATTACTGCCCCTATTGTTCGCAACACCGAAAGCCTGTCTTTTCGGTAAACCGTCAACACAACCGAAGTTAAAATGTGCACCAATACCGGAACGGTATAAATTACCGGTAACCCATACTGCGGTATTTCCCAGTTTGGCATGCGATAGCGTTGATACATCTCAACGGCGAACAACATCGTTAAATTGTAAAATATTATATCCACCAACACCGCAAGAAATACCAATTTTCTCTTCCCCATGAAGGCTATCAGCTCCCTGAAAAAAATCGCCGAGCGCAAAAACAGAGATAAAAGCCACGAACCGGAGTAATATTTCTTAACAAAAATGTGCATTGCTTCGTAAAATACTTTCACTTCGTTCAGGTCGCTGCGCTTTGTACTCTCACCCTTATAGTGGATTATCTCTGTGGTGTGGACATAATAAACTTTGTAGCCTGCTTTGTTTATCCGGTAGCAAAGGTCAAGATCTTCACCATACATGAAGAAAGTTTCGTCAAATTCACCCGTTTTTTCGAACGCTTCGCGGGTCATCATCATAAAAGCGCCGGAAATAGCGTCAACAGCGTAGGTTTGGTTCTCGTCAAGGTAGGTTAAATTATACTTAGCGAACCACCGGCTTTTAGGGAAAAGAGCTGAAAGCCCCATTATTTTTGTGAACGAAGCCCAGGGACCCGGGAACCCCCTTCGGCACGCTAACTGCAACGAACCATCCGTGTTTAGCAGTTTACACCCCGCCATACCCGCATCAGGAGTTGCCTCAAAAAAGGCTATCATTTTCTCAAATGTGTCTTCTTTTACGAGTGTATCCGGGTTAAGCAGAAGAATATAGCGCCCGGTCGCCTGACGCAATCCGATGTTATTAGCTTTGCCAAACCCTAAATTCCTGCTGTTTACCAAAAGCTTTACCCACGGATATTTCTGTTGTATCAGTTCAATGCTGCCGTCATCCGATGCGTTATCAACTATTATTACTTCTGTTGTAATACCCTTTGATGCACTTTTAATCGACTCCAGCAGGTTCTGAATGAACTCTTTAACATTATAATTAACTATTATGATTGAAAGAACAGGCGTCTGATCCCCGCCCTCTGTTGAAAACTCATTCTTTAACATTATAGTTAACTTTTATTATAGAAAGGTACAAGGTGCCAATCCCTTAAAGCCTGCCGAACATGCTGCCAAATCTGAGCTTCCAAACCATGAATACCGCCTCGTAAACGATTTTTTTCGACATTTTAGAGGTCCCCTGAAAACGGTCGAAGAAAATAATCGGGATTTCATCCAACTTAAAGCCTTTTTTCCATGCTTTGAAGTTCATTTCGATCTGAAATGCGTAGCCGTTCGATTTAATTTTATCCAAATTGATCGCTTTTAATACCTCAATCCTGAAGCATTTGTACCCTCCGGTTGCGTCTTTAATTGGCAGCCCGGTAATAAACCTTGTGTACCAATTGGCAAAATAGCTAAGCAGCAGCCTCTTCATGGGCCAGTTAATAACATTAACCCCGGTTAAATAACGGCTGCCGATAACCAAATCAGCATCTTCAATTTTCTTTAAAAACTCGGGCACCTTATCCGGGTCGTGTGAAAAATCGGCATCCATCTCAAAAACAAAATCGTAACCGTGCTCAATAGCGTACTTAAACCCCGCACAATAGGCAGTGCCTAACCCCATTTTACCGGCACGCCGTATCAGGTGTATCCTCTCGTCAAGAGTCGTCTGTTCTTCAACATAATCACCGGTTTTATCCGGTGAGTTGTCGTCAACAACCAATATATTAAGCCCTTCAATTTCCAAACTGAACAGTTTCGGAAGAAGCTTTTCTATGTTTTCTCGTTCGTTGTATGTTGGCACGATTATAAGGATTTTCTTTTCCATAGCTTTTCCACTTTCCCGGGGGTTACTCGTAATGTCCTTTTACAAACAAAACAACAAATATGGTACGGAATAAAATTTTAATGTCTGTTTTCAGCGACATATTTTCGATATAAAACAGATCGTACTGCAGTTTAATTTTCACATCTTCGATGCTTTCGTCGTATTTATGCTTAACTTGCGCCCAGCCGGTAATACCGGGTCTGACCCGAAGGCGTCGCTTGTAATACGGAATCTCTTTCGCAAGCTGTTCCACGAAGAATGGGCGCTCGGGTCTCGGCCCCACAAGGCTCATCTCCCCCTTGAAAACATTCCAGATTTGCGGTAATTCATCAATCCTTACTTTTCTGATGAACCTTCCTACCTTGGTGATTCTGGGGTCATCTTTAGCTGACCAAACAGGGCCGGTAATTTTTTCGGCATCTTTGGTCATCGATCGAAATTTGTAAACTTTGAATATTTTTCCGTTCAGCCCGCTTCTCTCCTGTTTGTAGATAACGGGCCCCCTACTGTCTAATTTTATGGCAATAGCCGTGGTTAAAAATATCGGGGAACCAATAATAAGAATAAAAAATGAAACAACCACATCAATCAGCCTTTTTGCGGCTCTTTCCCACTCGGTCATTAACTGCGGGTTAATATCTATTAAAGGAAACCCGTAAAGTTGTACCGTGCGTGCCTGACCGCTGAGGATTTCATATAAATCCGGGATGATTTTAAGCGTAACATCCTTGTTTTCGCAACGGGAAATTATCTCGATCAGCAGGTCATCGTATTGCCGGCTGACCGAAAGAATCACCTCGCTTACCCCATATTTATCGATAACTTCTTCTATCTCACTAACTTTCCCCACCACTTCAATATCTTTGTGTCTTTTCCCAAGATTTTCTTTGTTAATCGCCACATACGCGCACACATCAATCCCTAAAGCGGGATGTGTCGCTATCTGATCGTGAATCTCTTTCGCCCGGTCGTTAAACCCAACAATTATAGCTTTTTTTCTTCCTATCCCCGAAATTAAGAGCTTTCTTTGCACAGAACGAAGCAACAACCGCCCCATCACAACAAAAGAAACCATAAGCCCCCAATAAATGAAGATCAGAAAACGGTTCCCTTTGTTCTCGCCCGTGCCGTAATCATCAATAAATATTGCGAAAAAAAGTATAAAAGTGCCCCAAAAAGTGGTTTTCAGTATTGCAAATATTTCATCAAACCGGCTGAGTGCAAACCATGTGCGATACATCCCAAAGAAAATAAACAACAGGAACCAGTAGAAAAAAATTACCAACATCGGTATCAGAAACACCGGCTCGGTAAATTGAGCAAAAATACCGGATTCGTTCCTTATGAAATAATAAAACGCCCATGCCAGATTTATCGTGATGAAATCTGTGGTAATTAAAAGAAATTTTTCGCGTTTTTTGTTCAATTTTTCACTTTTCTTTTCTGATTTTGTGATTTTCTTCTTTTCCGGTTATCTGAGTAACGGTTTGCTTTCATCTGGTTTTAGCAAATTAAAAAGAACTACTAATTCGATAAAAGAACCATTTTTCATTTTTCATTTTTCATTTTTCATTTTCCGGTTATCTGATTAATGGTTTACTTTCATCAAGTTTTTTTAATTTTAGTAAATATTCCAATCCCGTTAAAAAACCGTTCCAAAGTGAAATGAGAGATTCCACTTTCCTGTCTGAACTTAAAATCACTGACACCGATTTTATCGCAGAAATTGCCGCTGAATATAAAATAACATACAGTTTTGCAGCAAGGTTGTGATCCTTAAAAATCAAAAACCGGTTCCTTGTAAAATAATAATGGTACAGCGCCGAATAATCACCGAACGATTTACCCGCCCCGGAAGAATGATATAAAACAGCTTTGGGCGCATACACAATTTTGAATTTCCTGTTTACCCTAAGAGAATATTCCAAGTCTTCAAAATACATAAAAAAGAACTCTTTCATAAACCCAACTTGCAGAAACACTTCTTTTTTAATCAACAGACAGGCGCCTTCGGCGTGAGTTATCTCTTCCTCTGTATTTCGGTTGTTTTTTGCGTCGGTGCCTCTGCCGAGTGAAACATTGCCACACCGGTAAAAAAGGTAACGGCTTCCGGCACAGTAAATTTTCTCCCTTTCATCCATATACAGAACTTTTGGCGAAACAATCCCCGTTTTTTCATCTTTATCAGCCACGGCTGCCATCTCTTGAATTGTGGTCTCGGTGAACTCTGTATCGTTGTTCACATACATCACAAAATCGGCTCCGTGCTCAAGAGCATATCGCGCTCCGGTGTTCATTCCGCCCGCATAACCTAAGTTTTTGCTGTTTAAGATAACCGTTATTTCCGGGCTGTTGTATCCATTGTTTTTGCTTGCGGAAAGTTCATTTTTTAACCGCTCGCCGCTTCCGTCGGGCGAAGCATTGTCAACAATCACCGAATAAACCGCTTTATACGAGCTATTTTGAATACTTTTCAGGCACCTTATAGTGTCGTCATACCCGTTATAATTCAGAATAACAGCGAAAACTTTTTTCACCCTTTGTGTATTCCTTCCGTTATCTCTTTCAGCAACAACGCTGCAAGAGAGCCCCGTAAACCTTCTGATATTTTTTTAGACCTCGCCATCGCCACCTCGCAACTCAAAGGCGTTCTGATATCTGTCATCCTTCGGTTATCTCTTTGAGTTGGTGCCCGCGCCCGACGCCCAGCTCGTTCCGGAAATAGTCACGAAGTGCAGCCCGTGCAACCTTTGAAAACTTCGGATTAACAACCGACCACACCACTATTTTCAGCATAATCACTGATAAAAAATACCCCATTGCCAGCAAACGGGTGAAACCTCTGTTCATTTTGTTGTTCAGCAAAAGCCGGTTTCTTACTGAATAATAAAGTTTCAAAAGGCTTTCTTTTTCCCCAAGCACCTTATGATAAATAACTGCTTTCGGCTGATATAAAAGCTTAAAACCACTTTGTTTCAATCGTGCCGAAAGTTCAATATCATCCAAATACATGAAAAAATCTTCATCTTCCATGCCGGCTTTTAGAAGCGCCTCTGTTCTGAAAAGAATCAGACAGCCTGTAAGAAAGTCAGTTTCGGTAAGCTCTTTCACACTTTTGCGTTCCACTGCTAAGCCCTTATCGATGTGAACTGCAAGGCTGCGCCACTTCACCATTTTTCCGTTGCCAAACCAGATGGTTTTTCGGTCGTGTTCGGCTAAAATCAACCCACCCACGGCGGCGGCTTTTGGGTCGTTCTCCAATGCTTCGGCAAGGTGAGTTAAAAAATCGGGTTCAACTAAAGTGTCGTTGTTAATCACCAAAATATATTTTGGCGCATATTTGCCGGCTTCCCGAAAACCTCTGTTTATTCCTCCGGTGTAGCCCAGATTTCTTTCCGTTACCAATAAATCAAGCCCCGGATATTTTTCGCGAAAAACCTCAACTGAATTGTCAGTTGAACAGTTATCAACTATCAATATCTTAAAGTTGCCATAACTGATTTTTTTCAATGATTCAATACATTCCACCGTATCATGTGCACCGTTATAATTAAGAAGAACAATAACGATTAAGGGTTCCGGCATTTGATTTTCGAATTTTATTAAAAATAAATTTTAAATATACTGATTTCCGTTATGTGAGAACTTGCGTAAATTACATACCCGTTTCTTAAAATTTTTTCTTACAGGTCTTTTTTTTGATTTGAGAACTGCTTTTTTCTTATTTCTGGTTTTTACTTTCACTCTGCCGGCAATTATTAAGGCTCAGGGTTTTGTGGTTGTTATCGCTTCCGGTTATAACCAAAGTACCCTGATGGATGTGTTTGAAAAAGCAAAATCCGACGGTTTGAATCCCGAATTTATCGATATGAAACTGAAAAAAGGGGTGGTGTACAGAGTGTGCACAGGTTTTTTTGAAAATTTAGAGGCAGCAGTCGATTTGTGGGATAAACTGCGCCAACAAGAGGGCTACGAAAAAGTTTGGGTGTTGCCAATTCTTGAAAATCTGATGATCAAAATGCCCGATATTAACAGGGAAGAGTTCACCGAACTATATAATAATGTGATCAGAATGATTAATGATAAAGATTTTGCGGGGCTTAACAGGCTGATTAATCCCAACTACGGGTTCTATGTTATGATAAACCCGGGGTCTTTTTTCCTGCCGGTTTTTCTCGATTCTATCCCGACTGATGTGGATGAACTTTTCGCTACAGGTGCTTTTATCTACTTTAGCGATAATTTAAAATTAAGCCCGGGCGAACTTGTTTACGGCGATTTACCGGTATTTAATTGTGAAACAGGTGAATGGTCGAAAGATGGTAAATTTGTGCAGGGGGTCAGGTCTTTCAGCAGAATAAGCCAATGGGAATATTCCCTTTTGGAATATGACGACTGGGACGATGATTCCGTGCAAAAACTCCGTCTGGCGGAAAGCAAAGTACTGCTGAGAACTATTGATACAAACGGATTTGAAATTGATTTTGCGTTCGAAGACGGCAAGTGGTATATCGCCGCTTTCGATTTGGCAACTTCGTGTAACCAATAATTAACAATTTATTTAACTTTTTATTTGCGGTTTTTTTTAACAGTTTTTTCCCCACGGAATTGGCGCTGCTTTGGCGTAAACTGCTTTTCGATAATAACAGTTTCCGGCAAAAAACATCCCTGTGCGAAAACATCTTGCTGTGAAAACAATTTGTTATAAAGAGAGTTAGTTCTACAAATGGCAAGTCTTAAAAGCAACTTGTCCTAAAAACGACTTGTTGTGAATCACACTCTGTTGCGAAAACGCTTTGTTGCAAATAAAAAAAAATTTAGCAGGAAATAAGAATATGACTTTTAACTCGAACCTCAACCTTCTTAAAGCAATCGGCAGAACCCCTTGCGTTAAACTTGAAAACATTTCTAAGTTAACAGGGCACGAAGTGTGGGCTAAACTTGAGTTTATGAACCCCGGCGGTAGCATTAAAGACCGCATCGCACTATATATGATCGAAAAAGCCGAAAGAGAAGGAAAAATTAAACCCGGCGATACTATTATTGAAAATTCCTCCGGGAATACCGCTATGGGGTTGGCTATCGTTTGCAGGCAAAAAGGGTATAAACTCAAAATTGTTATCAGAGACACCACTTCCAAAGAAAAAATTAAAATGCTCGAGATTATGGGTGTGGATGTTATAAAAGTGGACGCTTCTCTGCCGCCGGATAACCCCGATTCCTATAACAACTTCGCCGCTAAATATGCCGAAGAAAACCCCGGCGTCTTCTATATCGACCAGCATAACAACCTCGATAACAACGAAGCTCACTATATGTCAACCGGTCCGGAAATCTGGCAACAAATGAACGGCAGAATCGATTATTTCGTCGCCGGTGTCGGAACAGGAGGTACATGCACCGGCGCAGGCAGATACCTGAAAGAACAAGACCCGGGTATTGCCCTGATTGGCGTTGATCCTCTCGGTTCCGTGTTTTACGACTATTTCAAATCGAAAAAATTGGTTAAGCCCTCCCGCTATTTAATCGAAGGGTTAGGTGATGAATTTCTGATTAAAACTGCACAACTTGATCTGCTTGATGATATGATTCAGGTGACCGACAAGCAAGCCATTGAACACACTTTTCTTTTGGTTGCTCAAGAAGGGATTCTTTCGGGTGGCTCGTCCGGTGCGAATATTTACGGTGTTTTTAAATTAGCGAGAAAACTGAGAAAACCATCAGTTATTTGCACCGTGATTTGCGATTCGGGTTATAAATATATGAGCACTATCTACAACGATGACTGGCTGAATGAGAATAATTTGGCGTAGTAGGAATTTACTCACAAAATATTGAAACATCGCCGGCACCCTCTCTGATAACTACAGGTTCGTCGGTGCTAAGGTCGATAACGCTGGAAGGTTTGTTCGAAACATACCCCGCCGAGAGCATAACATCAACGGCATAGCCAAGAACCGCTTCTATTTCATCAGGACGGGTAAGGATATCCCCTTTCCTGTTTGTAGTTGAAGTGCTCACCAACGGGTGTCCCAGTTCCTGCGCCAGTTCAATAACAATCGAGTGATCAGGCACTCTTATTCCAACCGTTTTTCTTTTCGACCAGAGCCTCTTCGGCACTTCCCTTGCTGCCGGAAGAATGAAGGTGTAGGGACCCGGCAGAAGCCTTTTCATTTTTTTGTATGCATAATCAGAAACCCGGGCGTAGGTTGAAATGTCTTTCAAATCGGGCACAATGAAACTGAAAAGTTTATCGAACCCGCTCCCTTTTATCGCAATCAATCTTTCGATTGCGCTTTTCGAGTAAATGCTGCACCCCATTCCGTAGAAAGTATCCGTCGGAAAAATCACAGTTTGCCCGTCGCGGAGCGCCTCCACGGCTTTTGTTATAAATCTTTTTTGCGGTGTTACCGGGTGGAGTTCATAAACTTCCATTGTTGCTCAGTGTCAATTTGTATCAAAAAAAATAAAAACGATTACGAAAATACAACGATTCGGCGGATTTTTCGACTTTTGCGCGTTTCATGGTGCCACACCATCAAAACACCTACAAAAAATATTGTCCAAACTTTCCGCTGATTCCCGGTTTTGAAGTGGCACTGAACCGAAACCCTCTTACAAAAATTAGCCCAAACTTTCCGTCTTTCTCAAATTTTAGAGCTACGCACCACTTGATTTTTCCGGGTAGTTTAAAACAGACAAGGGCTGCAAATTTGAGATAAAACGGAGTTTTTTGCTTTATGAAAATCGTTTAAAACAGACAAGGGATGCAAATTTGAGGTAAAACGGAGTTTTTTGTTTTATGAAAATCGTTTAAAACAAAGGAGGGCTGCAAATCATAAAAATGCAGCCCTAAAAAGCGAAAAACTTAACAGCGTGTAATTTTATCAGTGTTTAACTAATTAGTGCAACCAATATTAATAATTGCAACTGTAACTAATTATGGCAACCACAACTTAAAAACTGCTGCGTTCACTAAAAAAATCACAAAAACCGGCGACTTATGTGCCCGCTGCGTAGTCGTCCATATAGGCTATTTGTTCCGGAGTCAGCTTATCAATCGAGTAGCCCAAAGTGGTAAGCTTGATTCCGGCAATATATTGATCCTGATCCTCAGGAATGTCATATACTTTGTTCTCAAGCCTGTTTCCTTTTTTGTCCTCATTAGCCAGACGCACCTGCGACATAAACTGGTTAGCAAACGACATATCCATCACTTCCGATGGGTGCCCCTCTGCTGCCGCAAGGTTAACAAGCCTGCCCTGAGCCAACAGATAAATTTTTCTGCCGTCTGCAAGTGTATATTCTTCGTTATTCGGACGAATAGTTCTCTTAGAAACAGCGATCGACTCAAGGTCAGCGATGTTAATTTCGCAGTCGTAGTGACCGGTATTGCAGATAATAGCGCCGTCTTTCATCTTCTCGAAGTGACGCTTAACGATGATATCTTTAATGCCTGTTGCGGTAATAAACACATCACCATACTCAACAGCCTGATCCATCGTCATAACGCGCATTCCTTCAAGCGTAGCTTTAAGTGCCGCAGTAGGCTTCACTTCAGTTGCTATAACACTTGCGCCTAAGCCCTGCGCCCTTTTGGCAACACCACTTCCGCAGTGACCGTAGCCGGCTACAACGAAATTCTTCCCCGCCATTAAAATAGAAGTGGCGCGTAAAATTCCGTCTATTGAAGACTGCCCCGTGCCGAAAACATTATCGAAATCCCATTTTGTTTCAGCATCGTTAACTGCGATTACCGGGTACTTCAGAGCGCCCGCATCCGCCATTGCCCTAAGCCTGTGGACACCCGTTGTGGTCTCTTCCGTTCCGCCGATTATAGTGGGTATCAGTTCAGGGAATTTGTTGTGAACGGTAAAAATAAGGTCTGCACCGTCATCTAAGGTAAGGTTCGGTTTCATGTCAAGTGTGCGTTCAATGCACCAGTAAAATTCTTCAACATTCATACCGTGCCATGCGTAAATCTCAATTCCGTTTGCAGCAAGTGCAGCGGCGATCTCATCCTGTGTCGAAAGTGGGTTACAGCCCGACCATGAAACTTTTGCGCCCGCAGCTGCTAATGTTTCAATAAGAACAGCGGTTTCTTTAGTAACATGAAGGCAGCCGGCAATTCTGTAGCCCGCAAGCGGTTTGGTTACTTCAACTTCTTTTCTGATCTGCATCATAACGGGCATTCTCGATTCTGCCCACTCGATCTTCATTCGTCCCTGGTCAGCGAGATTAATATCCCTTACTTTGTATTGACCTTCTTTGTGATCCATTAAATAAAACTCCTGGTTTCAGTTAAAATTTTCATAAAAACATTCAGTTCACTTGTTTTTCAGTAAAACAGTACACTTCTTCAAAAGAACAGCCTGATGGCTCAGTGCACTTCTACCGAACTGTCAGCGAACATTAGCGAATAATAGCTGATTACTCAGCGTACTTTTTGAAGGTATCCACTAAGTCAAGTTTTTCCCAAGTGAACCCGTTTCCGTTTCTTCCAAAATGCCCGTAAGCCGCAGTGGCTTTATATACAGGGCGCCTCAACTGAAGTCTTTCAATAATACCTGCAGGGGTAAGATCGACTTCTTTCTGAATCATTCCGGCAATTTTCTCGTCCGAAATTTTGCCCGTTCCGTAAGTATTCACGAAAATTGAAACAGGCTCGGCAACGCCGATTGCGTATGCAACCTGCACTAAGCACTCTTTTGCAAGACCGGCAGCAACAACATTCTTTGCGATGTGGCGCGCTGCATAAGTTGCACTTCTGTCAACTTTTGAAGGGTCTTTGCCGGAAAAAGCGCCGCCACCATGTGGTGCCCATCCGCCGTAGGTGTCAACTATGATTTTTCTGCCCGTTAAGCCCGTATCACCGTGCGGACCGCCAATTTCGAATTTGCCGGTGGGGTTGATGTGAATTTTTGTGTTTTCATCCAACAGGTTTGCAGGTATAACTGCTTTAATTACATGCTCAATAATTTCCGCACGGATTGTTTCGTTATCTACATCACCATCATGCTGGGTGGATATTACAACGGCTTCAACACGGAGCGGCTTTTTATCGTCTGAGTACTCAATTGTAACCTGAGATTTTGAGTCAGGGCGTAACCACCTCATTTTTGTTTTATCGTTTTTACGAATATCGGTGAGCTTTTGCACCAATTTATGCGCAAGCATTATCGGAAGGGGCATTAATTCTTCCGTCTGATCGCAGGCAAAACCGAACATAATTCCCTGGTCACCGGCGCCGCCTTTATCAACGCCCATAGCGATGTCGCGTGACTGTTCGTGCATAACATTAACAATACCGACACTCTCGCCCGCAAATTTATACTCTGATTTTGTGTAACCGATTTCGTTAATCGTTTCTCTTACAACTTTGTTTAGATCGATGTAAGCATTTGTGGATATTTCACCGCCAACAACCACAAGACCTGTGGTGGCATAAGTTTCGCATGCCACTCTTGACTCAGGGTCCTGCTCGTATATTGCGTCGAGAACTGCGTCAGAAATGGCGTCACATAATTTATCGGGGTGCCCTTCGGACACCGATTCCGATGTGAAGAAAAATGACATTCTATTCTTTTCCTTTTTTGAACTGTTTAATTAAAATCTATCTCGGAGGAATCCCCCGTGTTCACCCGGGTGTATTTTCCTCTTAAAAATGAATTGGGGCCTATCAGAGAATCTTCTAAAATCGATTGCTCCACTTCCGCATTGGGCCCAATAATTGAATTTTTTACAACTGAATTTGAAATTTTTACCCCCTCAGAAACCGTTACATAGGGACCAATAACCGAATTTTTGAGTTCCGCACTCGGATGAATATAGCAGGGCGGAATAATAACCAACTCGCCGGCATTATCACCATTATGATCGTGCGAAAGAAGGAACCTGTTCGTTTCCAGAAGTGTTTCCGGCTTCCCGCAATCATACCACCCGTCAACGGTGAAGGGCAGCATCGTTTCCCCGTCATCCAACATTTTTTGAAGTGCATCGGTAAGTTGAAACTCGCCGCGCGTGCGGATGTTGTTTTGAATGTTGTAACCCAAGCTCTCAGCCAATTTTGTTGAGTTTTTGATGTAATACAGCCCAACTATAGCCATGTTAGAGGGGGGTACTTCCGGCTTTTCAACTAATTTTTGAATTTTTCCCTCTTCAATAACCGCAACACCGAAACGGCGGGGGTCGTCAACTTGTTTCAACCCCAATGCGCTTGACCCTAATGCAAAAACTTTACGAAGATCTACATCAAAAATTGTATCGCCGAGGATTATGAATATTTCATCTCCCCCAAATGTGCCCGCTGCCGTGTAAATTGCGTGCCCCAGCCCTTCCTGATTCTTCTGTTTTACGAAAGTTGAATCGATCATCGGGAAGTTTTTTTCAACATATTTTTGGATCATTTCACCTAAGTGACCTGTCACAAAAGTTGCGGTATGTACACCGGAATCGAGCAATTTTTGCAGTATATGCCCCAAAATCGGCTTGTCGCCTACAGTCAAAAGAACTTTCGGAATTGTGTTTGTGTGGGGCTTCAGTCGGCTCCCGATTCCCGCCACGGGAATTATTGCTCTCATTTACAAATTATTTTTAAAAGTGAACAACAAAGATATTTAATTTCGGAAACATGAACAATTTTGCTTTTTAATTTCTGTGCCCCCTCGCACAGTGTAAGGTTTCACGCGGTATTATTGTTTATGCACACAACGATTTTTAATTCATGCGCCCACCGATTTTTCTCGCTCTCTTCGATTCTTTTTCTTATGCACTCTTTGATTATTTTTTATTGCTTTCTTCTATTTTTTGTACTCCTTTTGATTCTTTTTTCCTTTCTTCGATTCGCCCGGAGGCGCGGTAAACCTTAGGATTGTTGTTTTGGTTAATTTAATAATGCTTCCGATACCCACAGTAAGATGCAGGGATTATTTTCGGATTGAAGAGTAACATGTTGGTTAATTCCGTTAATACCTTAAATTAGAAAGTTTGAATACGGGAATTTATTACAGAGATTTTATGAAAACAGCAATTACGGAACTTTTTAACATTAAATATCCGATTATATCCGGTGGGATGGTGTGGGTTTCAGGCTGGAAGCTTGCTTCAGCAGTCTCAGAAAATGGCGGGCTTGGCTTAATCGGTGCCGGTTCGATGAAGCCCGAGCTGCTTCGGGAGCACATTCAAAAGTGCAGAGCCGCCACTTCCAAACCCTTCGGCGTTAATCTCCCTTTAATGCGGCAGGATGCACCCGATCTGATAGATGTGATGATCGAAGAAAATATTGAAATAATTTTCACATCCGCCGGGCACCCCGGTAAATATATCGACCGGCTGAAATCAAAAAATGCTTTGGTTGCCCATGTTGTTGCAAATGTTAAACAGGGGCTTAAGGTGCAGGAAGTCGGTTGCGACGCAGCCGTCGGCGAAGGCGTTGAAGCAGGCGGACACAACGGCGCGGATGAAATTACAACTCTTTGCCTGATTCCGCAACTCGCAGACCGCCTGAACATCCCGGTTATTGCGGCCGGTGGTATCGCCGACGGGCGACAAATAGCTGCGTGTTTGGCTCTCGGTGCTGAAGGAGTACAAATCGGCACCCGTTTCGCCGCCTCGGAGGAATCTTCTGCAAGCGAACTTTATAAAAATCAGGTTATCTCTTCCAGTGATAACGGCACAGTGCTTTGTATGCGTAAAATCGGAAACACTCGAATGATTAAAAACCCTTTCGCCGAAAAAGTGATCGAAAGTGAAGCTAAATGCGCCTCTAAAGAAGAAATGTTAGAATTGCTCGGCAGAAAAAGAGAAAGAGCCGGCATCTTTGAGGGTAATTTTGAAGAAGGAATGTTGGAAGCCGGGCAGTCTTCCGGCTTGGTAAACGAAATTTTGCCCGTTAAAACTATTTTTTCAAACCTGCTGAGTGAGTTTGAAAGAGCGGTAACTAAGTTAAACGCACTTCAAAAAAGTTGAACTGCACTTTGTTTATTTGCACAATAAGCTGATCTGTACTCTGTTTATTTACACAGAAAGTTGAACTGCACTCTGCACACAACCGGTTCATGTTGCTATTTGTGTTAAGTTGCAGTCGGTTATTAAACTAAGCTAACAACACTAACCCAACAAAAAGCTTTGAAATAACCACCCGCCTCGGAAACTTGACTTAAGTTGCAGTGGGTTTTTAACTTTAAAAAACATGAGCCGGGGATTTATTCCCGGCTCACCAAAAATATCTTTCTACTCCAACCCTGCTCGCCGAGAACCATTCATCATCATCAACCTCACCAAAAAATATCTTTCTATTCCAACCCCCTGTCCCGGAGAAGAGCATCGACTTTCGGTTCTCTTCCGCGGAACATTTTATAGTTTTCCATCAGATCAACACTTCCGAGGGGCTCTAAGATATATTTCCTGTAGTCCGAAGCGGTTTTTTTATCAAAAATTCCTCTCTCTTCAAAGGCTTCAAAAGCATCCGCATCGAGCACAGCCGACCAAAGATAACTGTAATATCCCGCCTCATAACCCCATGTGGCAATGTGCAGAAAATTTGTGCTCATATATCTCGGCAAAAACTCAGGAATAATCCCCATGTGCGCCAAAGATTTTGCTTCAAACGAGGGAACATCAGGCTCGGCAGCATCCGTCAGTGTGTGGTAATCCAAATCCAAAATTGAAGCGGCAATATATTCACCTGTTTCAAACCCCTGGTTAAATTTACCCGATCTCTCAAGTTTTTCAATCAACGAATCTGGAATCACTTCGCCCGTTTCGTAGTGCGTAGCATAAAGTTTCAACACTTCAGGCTGTAAAGCCCATTTTTCCATCATTTGCGAGGGAAATTCAACAAAATCCGCCGGCACATTAGAAGAACCCGGATAGGTAACCTTCGGTAAAAGGAAGTGCAGCGCATGACCAAACTCGTGGAAAAGCGTCAGCGTTTCATCCAAACTTATCAACGAAGGCTTATCTGCCGTTGGTCTCGAAAAGTTGCCGACATTAGCAACCAAAGGGGCTACAAAATTGCCGCCAATATTCGTCTGAAGCCTGAAGTTTTCGCACCAGGCGCCGCTGTTTTTGCTGTCTCTCGGGTAATAATCGGTATAAAGCACGCCGACATGTTTACCGTCTGCTTCTCTAACTTCAAACACCCTGACCTCGGGGTGGTAGGTTTCTATATCGGGTCTGGGCACAAACTGCAACCCAAAAAGTTCGGTTGCCACTCTGAAAACCCCTTTAATTACATTATCCAATTTGAAATAAGGGCGCAGCATGTTTTCGTCTAAGTCGTATTTTGCTTTTTTCACTTTTTCGGCATAATACCACCAATCCCACGGTTGCAGTTTGAAGTTTCCCCCTTCGGCGTCGATAATTGCCTGCATTTCCGCCACTTCCGATTTGGCTTTTTTTATCGTAGGCTTCCAGACATCATAAAGCAATTTATACGCATTTTCGGGTGTTTTCGCCATTTTTTTCTCAATTACAAAATCCGCATAAGTGTTATACCCCAGCAGTTTTGCTTTTTGCACGCGCAGCGAAACAATCCGTGCCAGTATTTTTTTGTTGTCAAGCTCATCGTTATTGTTGCCGCGATTCATGTACGCACGGTACATTTTTTCCCGCAGGCTGCGGTTTTTTGCAAACTGCAGAAAAGGCAGAAGTGTCGGCTTGTCTATAGTGAACAGCCATTTTCCCCTTACGCCGGCTGCTTCAGCTTTTTCAGCGGCTGCGCTCAGCATATCTTCGGAAAGCCCCTCTAAATCCGTTCTGTCGTCAACCACTAATCGGAATTTCGAGTTCTCTTTCCGGACATTATCGCCAAACTGCACATTTAATTTAGAAAGTTCTTCGTTTATTCCCCTAAGTTCTTTCTTTTGGGCTTCGTTTAAGTTGGCACCACCTCTTACGAAGTCTAAATAGTAGTTTTTCAGAAGTGTTTTTTGCTCAGTGTTCAGGTTTTCAGACGCCTGGTCATCGTAAACAGCTTTAACCTTCCGGAAAAGCCCCTCATTTAAATATATATCATCCTGATGGCGAGCCATCATTAAAGCAACCTTTTCTGCGATTTCCTGCATTTCGTCGTTCGTAATTGTTGCCACTAAGTTGGTGAAAACACCGTAAACTTTCGCAATTAGTGCACCTGAAACCTCCAAAGCTTCAATCGTGTTTTTGAAGTTAGGGGTCTCGCGGTTTGCGACTATTTTATCGATTGCCTGATTCTGCTCCTTTATTCCCTCTTCATAAGCGGGAATGTAGTGCTCCAATTTAATCTGACTGAACGGCGGTGTGCCGAAAGGGGTTTTCCACTCCTGAAAGAATGGATTTCCCCCGCTGTTTTCCATGTTTTGAGCCGAAAGGGTTGTAATTGCCACTGTTAATACCAAAATTGTTATTACAAAATTTTTCATATCTGTTCTTTTCTTAACAAATTGTTTTACCGGTTGTAAATTTATTAAATTATTCCGTCCTGTAAAATTCATACTCTGTTACCATTTGATTCTTCCCGTTACTTTTCAACTTCCTCTGTGTTCGGCGCAACCAATAATTGAAACTACCCGATATGGCTAAGGCCTATTGAAATAATCACAAATCTTTTCCGTAATTTTAAAATTACTTTTTAAATTAATTCTGACCCAAGAAGGCGATCTCTCTATAAGAGGAATAGCCGAGATAGAGATGGTCTGACATGAGAACTGCTCTTTAGGGCAAAAACTTAACAAGGCAATCTCTCATTTAGGCAAACTATCAACACCGGGATTGTCTAATTCGAGAATTGCTAAATAGACACAAGCTCTACGGGGCATAAACTCAACAAAGTACAAACTTAACATGGCACAAACTCAATAAGATACAAGCTCTACGGGGCGTAAACTTAGCAAGGCACAACTTAACAAGGCAACGGATAAAATGAAAACTTTCGAAATTTTTGATAAATATGAAAAAAGGCACTTAGGCGCAAACGAGCAGGATATAAAAACCATGCTCGATGCCGTTGGTGTTAATTCTATCGATCAACTGATCGATGAAACTGTTCCGCAACACATCAGACTGAAAGAACCACTCCCTCACTTCGATGCTTTCTCTGAAAACGGTTTCGTGGAGTATCTCCGCAGAACCGGAAAACGGAATGTGATTGCCAAATCTTACATCGGAATGGGATATTACCCAACGGTAACCCCCGCTGTGATTCTGCGAAATATCCTCGAAAACCCCGGGTGGTACACACAATATACCCCATATCAGGCGGAAATTTCGCAGGGCAGGCTCGAGGCGCTGATGAACTTCCAGACTATGGTTTCCGACTTCACCGGGCTGCCGATCGCTAATGCTTCCCTGCTCGATGAGGGAACCGCCGCCGCAGAGGCAATGCTGATGCTTTTTGCGAATAAAGCAAATAAAAACGCCGCTAAGTTCTTCGTTGACGAAGATATTTTCCCCCAAACTCTCGAAGTGGTGCGCACCCGTGCTGTCCCAAAAAACATTGAATTGGTTACCGGTAATTTTGAAACCATTGAATTGGATGACTCATTCTTCGGCGCACTTCTGCAATACCCCTCGGGTAAAGGAGAAATTAAAGACTACAGTTCATTCACCGAAACTGCAAAAAGCAAAAATATACCCACCGTTGTTGCAACCGATCTGATGGCGCTGGCGCTTCTTACCCCTCCGGGTGAGTTTGGCGCTGAAATCGCTGTTGGTTCCACACAACGCTTCGGCGTGCCGATGGGTTTCGGGGGCCCCCACGCTGCTTTTTTTGCCTGCTCAGACAGATTCAAAAGAGTAATTCCCGGAAGAATTATCGGTGCTTCAACCGACGCCGCAGGAGACCTCGCTTACAGAATGGCTCTCCAGACACGCGAGCAACACATCCGCCGGGAAAAAGCCACAAGCAACATCTGCACGGCGCAGGTGCTGTTGGCGATTACCTCCGCCATGTACGCTGTTTACCACGGGCCCGAAGGAATCAGACAAATTGCCGCAAGAATTCACAGTTTCACTTCGCTGCTCGACCTTGCACTGAAAGACCTCGGCATTAAACAGACAAACAAGCTTTATTTCGATACACTTCACATCGATCTGACACCGGAACAGGCAGCAGCTCTCAGAAAAGAAGCTGAGGCGTTGGATATTAACTTCAGATATTTCGAAAACGGAAATGTCGGTATCTCACTCCACCAAACCTCCAAATTAATAAGCTTGGTTGAGATTATCTCGGTTTTCACGCTTGCTTTCAAACTTGATGATTTCAGGGTAAACCTTTCGGAACTTAAAGATAGTGTAGCCGATGCCTACCCCGAACCGTTTGAAAGAACATCAAAATATCTGCAGCACCCGAACTTCAACAGATACCATTCTGAAACCGATTTTGTGCGCTACCTTAAAAAACTTGAGAATAAAGACCTTTCGTTGGTGCACTCGATGATTCCGCTCGGCTCCTGCACAATGAAGCTGAACCCAACCTCGGGCATGCTCGGTATCACCATGCCTGAATACGCAAATATTCATCCTTTTGCGCCAAGCCACCAGGTGCAAGGCTCGCTCCAAATCATTCAGGACCTTTCCGACTACCTTGCGGATATTACCGGCTTGCCCGGTGTTTCGCTGCAGCCTAACTCAGGCGCACAGGGTGAGTATGCAGGGCTTATGCTGATCAGAAAATACCACGAAACTCACGGAAACCCTCAAAGAAATGTGGTGTTGATTCCTTCGTCGGCGCACGGTACTAACCCCGCAAGTGCCGTTATGGCGGGTATGTCTGTCGTGGTGGTCAACTGCGACGAAAACGGCAACATCGATGTTGCAGACCTTAAACTTAAAGCTGAAAACAACAAAGAAAACTTAGCCGCCTTGATGGTTACTTACCCTTCAACTCACGGCGTTTTTGAAGAATCTATCGTTGAAATTTGCAGCATTATACACGAAAACGGTGGGCAGGTCTATATGGATGGCGCAAATATGAATGCACAGGTAGGGCTAACTTCACCCGCAACTGTTGGGGCTGATGTTTGCCACCTCAATCTGCACAAAACTTTCGCTATTCCTCACGGCGGCGGCGGTCCCGGTGTGGGTCCCATCTGCTGTGCCGAGCACCTCAAACCCTATTTGCCCTCACACTCCGTGGTTTACACCGGCGGTGTTAACGGCGTTACTGCTGTTTCATCCGCTCCTTTCGGCAGCGCTTTAGTGTTGGTAATTTCACTCGGTTACATCAAAATGCTCGGCTCTGCCGGGCTGTTAAAAGCTACTGAATTGGCAATTTTGAACGCCAACTACTTAAAAGCTAAATTAGACCCACACTTCAACACGCTTTATACCGGTAAAAATGGGCGTGTGGCGCACGAAATGATAATCGACATGCGTGAGTTCAAAACTTCAGCACAAATTGAAGTGGAAGATATTGCCAAAAGGCTGATGGATTATGGCTTCCACGCTCCCACGGTTTCGTTCCCCGTCGCAGGAACACTGATGGTTGAACCGACTGAATCTGAATCTCTTGAAGAACTCGACAGGTTCGTGAACGCTATGATTGCAATCAGAGAAGAAATCGCGCAAATTGAAAAGGGTGAAGCCGACACAAAAGATAATGTGCTGAAAAATGCCCCTCACACGATGAAAATGCTGGTTGCCGACGATTGGAACCACGCTTACTCCCGTGAGAAAGCCGCATACCCTATACCTGCGTTGAAAGAAAATAAGTTCTGGCCTACTGTAACAAGAATAAATTCCGCACTTGGCGACAGGAATTTGGTCTGCTCATGCAATGCAATTGAAGATTACATTCAGCAGCAGTAATACTGTAATAACAGGCGATGTTTGTGAACTTAAGTTAACCCCGGTGGGTTATATTTATTCCAAAACAACTATATTTATTCCGCAGTAACTATGCCTTATCGGCAAGTGTAGTTTTTACCGGCGGTGCCCTCTCGAAAGGTGGGGCACCGTCTGTACTTAATTAAAATCATTGAGTAAACACAACAATGACTATCGAGTGAAACAATGGAAATTTGTGAACTGCTAAAAAAATCGAAACACATCTGCGTTGTTGGTATTTCCGATAAACCTGAACGGGAAAGTGGCGTTATTGCTCTTCTTTTGAAGGAAGAGGGCTATCTTGTAACGGGTGTTCACCCGACACTTCGGGAGCTGAAAGGGATAAAAGTTTACCCATCACTTACCGATGTGCCGGGCAAAATTGATATCGTTGATGTGTTTATGAACGCAAAAAGAGTTCCAGATATAATCGATGATGTGTTGCAGGTTAAACCTGATTGCTTTTGGCTGCAACTTGGTATTAGAAACGATGAAGCCGTGAAACCCATTGCCAAAGCCGGAATTCAGGTTATTCAGGATCATTGTATCGCCGTCGAACACAGGCTTTGTAGTGGTCCCAAAAAACCGGAAGCCTCGCTTGAATAATAAATTTATAAGTCTGACTAATTTGATCAAAGCTAACTGCTTTTTTATTTTTAATTTCTTTCTTTTCTTTCCGGTTCTCTCCTCAGGTGCATTGGGCAATAGCTCAACGGTGGAAGTTCGAACGGTTGCAGAAAAATCAATTTTTACTGAACATCCAATCACCGGCAATGGCTCAATGCTGGAAGTTCGAACGGTTGCAGGAAAATCAATTTGTTTTGATTCCCTTAATATTGAAGTTCACAAAACTCCTGCTGAAACCTCTCCCGCTGACTCTTTGTTGCCTTTTATGGTAAAAATTGACTCAATCAGAATTACGGGCAACGACATCACTGATGATGATATCATACTTGGCGAACTTGGTTTCTCCGAGGGGCAAACTGTCGATTCACTTATTTTGGAATACAACCGTAAAAGGGTGTACAGCCTGCAACTCTTCACCTCTGTTGATTTTATCCTTTCAAAAGTCGATTCACTAAACTTCCTGACTATCGCTGTGAAAGAAAGCTGGTATATCTACCCAATTCCATACATCGACAGAAACGACAGCGACTGGGAAAAACTTTCTTACGGCTTGAACCTGACTATTCAAAACTTCCGCGGCAGAAATGAACTGCTTGCCGGTGGTTTCAAGGTGGGTTACGATCCCGGGTATTCACTCTTATACAACATCCCGTATCTTTTCCGGAAAGAGGAAATTTCGTTTCAAACAAACATTACCTACACTTCACGGAAAAATAAAAGCTTAACAGCTGAAAAACTTCACGGTGAAGCCTTCAAACAGCAGGTGCTCAATGCCTCTTTTTCCGTTGGCAAAAGATTTTCGCTTTTCCACAGGCTCTTTTTAACCGGTGGGTTTCTTTACATCGAAACACCTTTCTATCTGCCCGGTGTTAACGCCTCTTCAGACAGAATTGACAGATATGGCTATGCTACGCTCAGCTATAACATGGATACCCGTAACCTGAACTTAGCCCCCACTTCCGGTATCTTTTTAAACGCCGACTTCACCTACAAAGGGATAGGGACAAGCGATATCAGCTACGCCACTGCAAATTTTGATTTTAGAAACTATTTCCGCCTTATGGGTCCGTTACACCTGAAGTGGCGCACTGCGTTCAGGGAAACCATCGGAAACTCTATTCCCTATTATGACATTTCAATCCTTGGGATAAACAACCGCGTGCGGGGGCATTTCACAGATTATGTCGAGGGGCGTGGGGCAATGGTTGCACAGGTTGAATCGTACCTGAACCTGATTGAAGACTGGGCGGTTGAGTTCAACCTACCGCCACTTCCAAAAAAACTTACCAGATACAGGGTTAGCATCGGGCTACAGGCTTTTATTGATATGGGCACCACCCGTCAGTCAGGCGGCGGATACGATCTTAAAAAAATTCAACGAGGCTACGGGTTTGGTATTACGGTGGCAGTTTTACCGTATAATGTTGCCCGCGCCGAAATTGCTTTTGACGAAACAGGTAAATCTCAGATTATTCTCGATGTCGGACTCTCTTTTTAACCCGGCTACAAATCCGCCGGATTCACACCCGTTTGAAATTGAATTAATCAGGAAGTGTGAGGAAATTTCGTTGTTACTCTCCGAAGAGGCAGACGCAGCAGAACCCCCTTTTACTCTTGAAACAGCACTGAACCCCAAAAATCAATATCACGCATTCGTAAGAATAATGCTTAACGGAAAGAAAGCCGGCGGGGTTAATGTCTTCTTCAGTCCGAAAAAACGGCGTTACACTATCACAACCGATAAATCGAAAGATGACGGCGTGAATTTGCTGTATGATATGATTAAAGAGAGAAAAAATGCGGAGAACAGCGAAAAAACACCCCTGGAGGTGATTCTTCCTCATACGGAGAAGGTGGTACCCAATCGGAATCGATATCTGCAGCAGGATTGGAATCGCTGTCAGTAATCGGGTTAGAATCACCATCAAAGAATGAGCCCGAATCGCTTTTTAATGATCAATTAGCAACCTCATCCGATTCCACTATAAAAAGTCTTGAAGAACCAAAAAGCAACGCCGAACCAAAAGACAACGGTGAACCGGAAAACAACAGACTGCGAAAAAATATCAGCGAACCAAAAGACAACGGTGAACGAAAAAATATCAGCGAACCAAAAAGCCGGGAAAAACCCTTAACCGGTTATCATATTTTCACCGATGGTTCGTACAACGGCGAAGTTGCCTCAAGTGCTTTCGTATTGGTGAAAGATGGAGTAAAAATTTTCGAGAGTTTCGGGATTGTGGAAGACAGCCGGCATAGCTCGTCATACCAAATAATGGGTGAGTTTTCTGCCGTTATAATGGGGTTGCAAAAATGCACTGAAATGGGTGTGAAATCTGCAACCATCCATTATGACCTTGCCCTTATCGGCGGAATTGCCACCGGCAAATATCAGGCGAAAGCTGAGGTTTCGCGCTATTTCAGAAACGAGCTCGCTAAGTTTAACAGTCTTAACCTCGATATCGCCTGGAATAAAGTGAAAGCTCATAGCGGGGTGAAATGGAACGAACTTGCGGATAAACTCGCAAATCTGGCTTTTAAAAAAAATGAGGAACTTTCTCTTGAAGAATTTCTCAGAAAAGATTTCGGCGGGTAAAGTGCTCTTGCCGGAGATATCTCATTACTTCAATATCCCTCTCTGCTGCCAATTCTTCTAATAAGTTCTAAAAAAATTACGGTTGGGTATTGAATTTGATGAATCACACCGGGGCAGTTCTTCTTATAACTAAAAACTTATAACTACAAAAAGTCAGGAACTTTTTTCTGACCCAAACAGTCTAATATTTTACAAACGGAAATTTTTGTGATTTCACTAACAATCCTGCGCTTTTCACACCGTTCTGTTTGCCTTATTTTTGCTTTTAACGAAAAATTATCGTATTTTGCAACAGAAAAATCGGAGTATTTATAATTTCTTAGCTACACAATTTATTTCCCGGACTACAGTTCTGTACCACAGACACTGGTTGTTACGCTTGGTTTTATTTTATTTATTCATTAATTCATTGGAGTAGCGATGACAGACAGAATTATAAAGATCGAAAACCCGTTATCTGATCTCATCTCAGATGAGATTTACGAACTTCTTTCGAGCCATAATTTGATCGACGAAAAAGCAGTTCGTGATTACCAGATAAGAAAGAAATTTAAACAGTTAAGAGCGGGTAAAGTATCTGCAGGCGATGCGATTGATACTATTCGTGAAGAATATCCTTACCTGCAGTTTGATACTATCAGAAAAATTGTTTATCAAATTAGTAAATAATTTGGTTTTCTCCCCGTTAGTACATATATTTTCGGGGTGTTTGAAAATTATTTGGTATTGATTTTGTTCACTGGTTCTTCCCCTGACCGGTGAACCTAACTGACATATGCCCGGCGAACCCCCTTGCCGGGCTTTTTATAATTATAGGTTATTAAATGGCAAAAAAATTAGTCGCAAAATCCGGCTCAGCGAGAATTTCTTCCCGTTCTTCTGCTAAAAACATCCACCTCTGGAGGAGCCCTTCACCCTTTAATATTTACTACTCGAACATTAACTATCTCTTTCTCGGAATTGGTGTCCTCGGGATTATTATCGGGTTCGTTCTCCTTTCCGCTAAACCATGGGATAACCCAAAGGCGCTATACTTCGCACCTCTGCTTTTAGTGGCTGCTTATGTTATCATTCTGCCGGTTTCACTGTTATTCTTCAAAGGTTCAAATTCAGATAAATCAACTGATTCTGAAGAGGGTTCCGAAAAGGTTGAATAAATAATGTTTCTGGCTAAAGTACACGGAAATGTTGTCTCTTCCGTTAAAAATCAAGAACTTAAGAGCCAGAAACTACTGCTCGTCCGGAAAATTGGGCTTGATGGTAAATTTTTGGATAGTAAAGACATCGTCGCCATCGATTTTGTCTCAGCAGGCCCCGGCGATACTGTGCTGGTTACTCAGGAGGGAGACGCCGTTCAGCAGATAATCAAAAACAAAAAAGCACCCGTGCACACCATCATCGTCGGTGTGGTCGATAAAATATCGGTTTCCTCCTGAGGCAATATAAGCGATTACCTGAAATTCTCTTCATAAATTTAAACTAACCACCGGAGCAGTGATGACACCGATCCCGATTGACGAATATATTGCACTAAGAAGATTACTTAACAGCGCTCGAATCGGAATTGTCAGCGTGCGCGCAATGCTCGATCTTTTCGGCTCAGGTCTTAAAACTGCGGAAACCCCCGCTAAAGTCGTCGGCGAATCACTCCGATTGAACGAAGCGGCATACAAAGGCTTTATCGAGGGAGTTAATAACAGCGATTTCGACGAAGAATTTCGAAAAGACTACGATTATATCCTCTCCATAGGTGGGGCTGTAATCAGTTACGGAAGCGAAAGTTACCCGGCGCAACTGGCAAACATTTATGACCCCCCTGTTTTGCTCAACATCATTGGTGAAATTTCAGAAAAAGACGAAAAATCGCTCGGAATTGTCGGCACCAGAACACCTACCCCATACGGCACCCGTATCGCCACTGATATTGCAACCGGCTTGGTCAACGAAAATTTCACAATCATCAGCGGGCTTGCCCGTGGAATCGACACAACTGCGCACAAGGCAACCCTTGCTGCCGGTGGCAGAACCATTGCAGTGTTGGGGAGCGGGTTCAAAAACCTTTATCCACCGGAAAACCGAAAACTCGCTAAGGAAATTACAGAAAATAACGGCGCAATTATTACTGAATACCCGCCTGCTGCAAAACCTGACGCAATTAACTTCCCGGCACGGAACCGGATAATAAGCGGGCTGGGTTTGGGGGTGCTTGTGGTTGAAGCTGCCGAAAAAGGCGGGGCTTTGCACACTGCTGCTTTTGCTAACGACCAGGGCAGAGCCGTCTTCGCTATCCCCGGCAACATTAACTCCAAAAAATCGGGCGGAACTAACAGGCTCATTCAAAACGGTGAAGCTAAGTTAGTGATGGAGACCGACGATATTCTTGAAGAGCTAAACATCAAGCCGATCGATCGGGCAAATGCAGAACCTGAAGAACTTCCCACCCCGCCGGATCTTTCGATCTTCGAGGAAAAAATCTTCTCGGCGCTTGGGTTTCAACCGATTCATATCGATGAAATTTCCGCCGCAACCGGTTTAAGCGTTTCAGAGTGCCTTAGCAACCTACTTTCTCTTGAACTGAAGGGCATAATCCGCCAGACACCCGGCAAAAACTTTGTGAAACGCTGATCGGTTTTCGCCGATTCTGATCGGTTTTCTCTGTTGTAGGTTTATAACACTAATCCAATCGGCGATATTATGCCATTGAACAAAATGGCAATATTGAGCCACTAAACCTAAAGGTAATATTAAGTCACAAAAAATGATCGTAATTGATAATATTTATAAAAGTTTCAACCACAATCAGGTTCTGCGCGGGCTTAGCCTGACCATCAACAAAGGTGAGGCGCTTGCGGTTATAGGCCGTTCGGGGTGCGGGAAGTCAGTTCTGTTGAAACATATTATCGGTCTGTTAAAACCGGATTCCGGAACCGTTACCGTTGAAGGTTCCGATATTGGCAAAATTAAACAAAAGGAACTTTATCAACTGCGGAAAAAGTTCGGTTTCCTCTTCCAGGGTGCCGCACTTTTCGATTCGATGACAGTGGGTGAAAATGTTGCACTTCCTCTTATCGAAGGGGATGAAAAAATTTCTCAAACTGAAATTGACCGTACCGTGGCTGAAAAGCTTGAATTGGTGGGTTTGCCGGGAATCGAAAACCTAAAACCCGCGGAACTTTCCGGCGGTATGAAAAAAAGAGTCGGCTTAGCCCGTGCTCTGGTAACACAGCCGGAATATATTCTTTATGACGAACCCACAACAGGGTTAGACCCAATAATGAGCCAATCAATCGATAACCTGATTAAAGACCTGAGCATTAAATTGAATGTCACGGCAATAGTTGTTACTCACGATATGATCAGCGTGAACATCGTGGCTGAAAGAGTGGCTATGCTGCACGAAGGAAAAACCTACTTCACAGGCTCACCGGAAGAATTGCTGAACTCAGAGGATGAAGTAATACAGGATTTTATAGCCCGCACGAAATAATTTGCAGTTGCTCTTTCATTTCGCAGTTGCTTAACTTCACCGCTTTTCAAAATCTAAAAGCAACATTTCACCTTAACTTAACCTGCAATTTTCCAAAAAGAATGAAGATATTTACTATTTTCTTTTTGGTTTTTCCCGTTACAAACCGTATATTAACAAACTGTTTTCGTTTTTTTTTGAGGAAGACCCAGGAGTTTTATTATGTCAAGGACTTGCCAAGTTACCGGAATTAAACCAAGGTACGGCAGCAACATTTCACACGCTAACAACCACACTAAAAGAAGATTCTTACCGAACCTTCAAACCAAAAGAATTTGGGTTCAGGAACTCAACAGGTTCGTTACTGTGAAACTTACTGCTAAGGCGCTTAAAACTGTTGCTAAAAACGGCACTGCCGTTATTGCACAGCTCGTTAGAGAGAAAAAGATTAAGGTCAGATAATATCTGTTTACTCTCACCTTAGAGATTTTTGAAAGACCGTCCGTTTGGCGGTCTTTTTTTGTTTTTTTCGTATTAAGATTATGTGTACATTTTTAGGCTGAATTATTTTATTTTTGACGAGATTTGATGAAAAATATTGTCCATTCAAAATGGTACCAGACAGTCCTGTTTTTGCTGATGACCGCAGTGATCATCGCAGGGATCGGCTTCCCCATCGTACAAAAGCCAACCGCATGGTACGAGTTTCCCTACATCCCCGGGCTTGAAGAAAACGCCCGTATAATATTCTTCCATGTGCCAAGCTCCTGGTTAGCCACCGTAGCTTTCCTGATGGCAACTATTTACAGTATAAAATATTTACTGAAAAAGCGTTTGGAAGATGACATGAAAGCTTTCACCTCAATTCAACTTGGTATGGTTTTCGTTATTCTTGCAACAATCACCGGCTCAATCTGGGCGAAATTCGCCTGGGGCTCTTTTTGGCATTGGGACCCCCGGGAAACCAGCATCTTCGCACTGTTGCTTATCTACGGTGCCCTTTTTGCCCTCCGTTCTGCTATTGAAAATGAGGAAAAAAAAGCCACTCTTTCGGCTGTTTATAACATAATTGTTTTTGTTACAGTACCCTTCTTTATATTTATTATGCCGCGTATCATGGCCGGGTTGCACCCCGGAAGTGCTGATGACACCAATTCAGGACCCGTGGTTAACTTCAAAATGAACGGCAATATGCAGTTGATCTTCTATTTGTCGCTAATTGCTTTCAGCATGCTGTACGCATGGATGTGGGTGTTGGGTGCGCGCTCGATGAAAATGTTGTATAATGTTAGAAAACAAAAATTTTATAACGAATAAAAGAACTTAAAAACGAAATTTTAAACGGATAAGGATACGACAATGGATTTCTTTTCGGAAAATGCTTTATATATTGTCATGGTAATCGTTTTACTTACCTGGGGAGGAATTTTTTCCTTCCTGGCTGTGTTAGATAAAAGACTAAAAGACCTGCAACGGGAAATAAAGGAGAATTAATTATGCCTGAAAAAACTTTTATGCAAAAGAACGGAAGATTCGTGATCGGCGGTGGTATTATCGTGGTTTTCCTCGTTTTTATGGGTTATTTTTTCACTCAAAGCAGTATCGGCTACGAAGAAAGCTTAGCCAAGGTTAAAGAGTCCGGCAAGACCGTGCGCGCTACCGGCTCGTGGGTGAAAGAAAAAAAATATGAGTACAAAAACAAAGTGTTCTCTTTTTATATGAAGGACGAAACCGGCAACGAAATGAAAGTTGTTTACCAAGGCGCAATACCGAACAATTTTGAGTCCGCTACCAGTGTAGTAGTAACCGGAAAGTTCGTCGGCGATGTCTTTGAAGCAAAAGATATTCTTACGAAATGCCCATCGAAATATGAAGGAAGTGATGCACCTCCGGGAGCCGGGCACCCGGACGGAATAACCAAAAGCGCTAACTAAGCACCCTTTAACGGTGCACACTGCGGTTAATTTGCTTTTCTTTACCATTATTTGGCTTTGAAGTGGCACTGTGTGGCGAAAAATTGGCAGCATTTGGTTATTAATCAGCACCGTTTAACTTTGAATCAGCATTGTTTGCCTGTAAGTTAGCACCATCTTGCTTTCAAAAAACTTCAGATAAATTTTGCAACCGGGAATAAACGCAGGGAATTTCGAACTCTTTGAAAATTAACCCTTAACAAAGGAGACACACTATGGCCGGAAGTGTAATTCTTACACTGGCTCTGGTTTTTTCACTCTTTTCTATGATTATGTATTGGTTTGCATACAGAAAAGGTGAAGCACAGACAAAATTTTTAGCATACGCACGGATCGGTTACCACGCTATGGCGGTGATGGTAATTGTTGCTTCAACCCTCTTTTTATACCTGATACTTACTCACCAGTATCAATATTCTTATGTTTTTAACTACAGCAACAGCGATATTTCAGGCGGCTTGCTCATTTCTACTTTCTGGGCGGGGCAGGAAGGCAGTTTTATGCTGTGGATTCTCCTAACCTCACTAATCGGAATCAGCCTTCAGGCTTATACTGAAAAAAGAGGTGACCTTGAACCAAGGGTGATGATGATCTTCACTCTTACCACTTCTTTCCTTTTGGTTATGGTCTCCCCGGCAATGAAAAACCCTTTCGCATATATCTGGCAGGGCGACAGCCCCTTCGTTGAATGGAAATATTTCAGCCAAAGCCTTATCCAATCAGCTAACCTTAATTTTATTGGTAACTTTATGTACGGCAACGAAAACGGGCTGCCTACTCACATTAAAGTTGACCGCGAGTTCATGGGGCAGCTGATCGCTGCGGGTTACCAGCTGCCTGACATTCTGGTGCACGGCAAAGGCTTAAACCCATTGCTTCAAAACTTCTGGATGCAGATTCACCCGCCGATTCTTTTCTCGGGATTTTCTGCTACAACAGTTCCTTTTGCTTTCGCAATGGCTGCTTTAATTAAAAATGATTATAAAGACTGGGTTCGCCAGTCACTTCCCTGGATTCTTTTCGCTGCCGGCGTGCTTGGGCTTGGCATCATGCTCGGCGGTTACTGGGCTTACGGCGTGCTCGGTTGGGGTGGCTATTGGGCGTGGGACCCCGTTGAAAACTCAAGTCTTGTACCATGGCTGATTAGTGTTGCCGCTATTCATACTATGCTGGTGCAGATCAAAGTGCAGAAACGCGAACCAAACAGCGGGCGATATTTAATCACGAACATTCTGCTTTCTATTCTAACCTATGTTATGGTGGTTTACAGCACATTCCTCACACGAAGCGGCGTGCTGGGTGACTCTTCCGTTCACTCTTTCGCCGAACCGGGCAGAACTGTTTACATTTTCTTGGTTATTTTTGTGGTTTCATACACTCTGTTCGGAATCGGAATGGTGATTTTCAGACTGAAACACCTGTTGGAAATTTCTAAAACCGGCAACGAAACCGTTCTTTCAAGGGAACTGGCGCTTTTTATGGCCGCTTTCTCCATCGGAATTTCCGCAATTATCGTCGCTTTCGGCACTTCCGCTCCTATTCTTGGCGTGAAAGTTGAAGTTGATTTTTACAATATAATGCATGTTCCGCTCACTATTTTAATCCTGCTGATAAACGGGTTAAGTTTAATTTTGAAGTGGCGCAACACTTCCAAAGAGACTCTGCAGAAAGACCTCCTGCGCACCGGCGCTATAACTGCCGTGCTTAGTGCACTGATAATCTTCTTTGGCAAAGTTGATCAGGTGATGATGATTATTCTCCTTATTTCTTCACTCTTTGCATTTGTTGTTAATGCCGAATTTCTTTTCAGAGGTATGAAAAAAGGAACAATCAAGTTGGGACCATACATCGCGCACATCGGGCTGGCTGTTTTTGTCCTCGGTGTTATTGGCTCTTCCGCTTTTAGTTCCGAAAAAGAAATTGACCTTGAAAAAGGTAAAACTGTTAATGTGCTCGGCTACGATGTTACTTTCACCGGCTTGGAAGCTTTCCAGGATAAGGGGCACACTAAATATCACTGCGTTATTGATGTTAAATCAGGCTCCTCCTCAACTAAAGTACGCCCGATTATGTATATAGCCGACTTTAACAACTCGCTGATGAGAGAACCTGACATGAAAACGGGTGTTATGTCCGACTTCTATATCTCACCCGTCAGCTACGACGACGGCTCCCAGGGCACCGGCGATAACAACGAGACTGTTATTCAGGAAGGTAAAGATGTTACCGTCAGTGGCGTTACCATTAAATACAAAGAATTTATCAGCCCCGATAAATCCGCCATGTCTTCAGACGCTGATTTCAAAATGGGCGTTAAAGCTGATATTTCAAAAGGCGGTAAAACCTTCGAGAAAGATATCCTCTACTCAAGAGTTGACGGCAAAATGCAACCGGATACGGTTAAAATCGACGAGTTTGGCGTTCAGTTATTGCTGAAAACTATTAACCCTGCTGATAAGTCTGCTACAATTATTGTGAAAGATGAATCAGGTAAAGTTGCACCGGCAGCACCAAAAGAAGTGCTTTCAATTCACGCTTCAATTAAACCGATGATAAATTTGGTTTGGGTTGGTGTTGTTGTCGTTGTCTTCGGCTTTATTATCTCGATGTTCCGCCGCTTCCGTGAAGCTCAGAACTAATAAGGATTCTAAACTATTAAGGCATTGAATCGGTATAAGATTCTAAAATATTGAGATTAAATGCCGTTAAATTTCAGTAGGAAAGCCGTCACTAATGCGCTCAAGTGCCATTTTGGCGGCTGACTGCTCTGCAGATTTTTTATTGCGCCCCTGCCCTTCACCTAGCACCTTTGGTCCCACCGCCACCCGGACGGTGAAAACACGGTCGTGCTCAGGTCCGGTTTCCTCAACAACATAATACTTCGGCAGTTCTTCCCGTCGTTTTTGGATAAGCTCAAGCAGCTGGCTTTTAAAATTCTCATCGGCAACATGCACGCCTTTGGTCAGACCCGGCTCAAGCACATATTTCAATATAAAATCTTTGGTAACCTCGTAGCCGTATTCGGTGTAAATTGCACCAATTAACGCTTCTGTAGCATCGGCAAGAACTGATTTTATCCCAAGCGACTGCCCTGAAATCAAATCTTCCTGAATAAATAAGAACTGATAAAGATTAATCACCCGGGCAACTTCAAACAGGTTGTTCTTGTTCACTAAATTCGAGCGCATTTTCGTCAGCAGCCCTTCGTTTGTCTGCGGGAACATTTCAAAAAGCGCTTCAGCTACAATCATCCCAAGCACGGCATCGCCGAGAAATTCTAATCTTTCGTTGGAAGTCTTGAATTTGGTCTGGTCAAGCGCCGATCTGTGTGTAAGCGCTTCGATGAACCTGTCCGGGTTGGTAATTTTTTTTCCGATCAGCTCTTCGAGTTTTCGGAAATCTTTCTTTTTAAGTAGTTTTTTCTGCTCGAGTCGCCTGAAATATTCACGAACGAAACGGAACAAGATCAACCCTCAGCTTTACTGAAAAGAATAGCGGCATTATGCCCACCAAAACCAAAAGTGTTACTGATTGCAAAATCAACCTTCCTCTTCTCGGCTTTGTTCGGCACATAGTAAAGGTCGCACTCGGGGTCAGGATTTTCATAGTTGATTGTCGGTGGAAGCAAATTATCCTGCAGAGCAAAAATAGTCGCTACGGCTTCAATAGCGCCTGCAGCACCGAGTAAGTGTCCGGTCATCGATTTAACGGATGAAACAGCTAAATTGTAGGAATGTGCGCCAAAAACGGTTTTGATTGCCTTTGTTTCCGTTTTATCGTTCAAAGGTGTGGAAGTACCGTGTGCATTAATATAATCGATGTTTTTGTGGTCCATGCCGGCATCTCTCAGCGCTTCTTTCATCGCCCTTACGGCACCGTCGCCCTCGGGGTCAGGTGCAGTCATGTGGAAAGCATCGCCCGTTAAACCGATACCGAGAATTTCAGCATAAATTTTTGCACCTCTTCTTTTGGCGTGTTCATACTCTTCCAGAATCAAAGCACCTCCGCCCTCACCCATCACAAAACCGGAGCGGTCTTTATCGAAGGGGCGGCTGGCTGTCCGGTAGCTCTCATTCTGAGTTGAAATAGCCCGCATTGCACCAAAAGCACCCACACCAATCTCAGTAATGGCTGCTTCGGCACCTCCGCAAATAATTGCGTCGGCTGAACCGCGCTGAATCAGCATAAAACCATCCGCAATAGAGTGTGAAGAAGTGGCGCACGCTGATGTGGTCGAGTAATTTGGGCCCTTCAAACCATACTTAATAGAAATGTGCCCGCCCGCAATATCAGCAATCATCATCGTTACTAAGAACGGTGATATTTTCTTCGGCGAGCTTTCTGTGTAGTAAGTTACAAATCCGTTTTCAAGCGATTTCAGCCCTCCGATACCACTTCCGAATATAACTCCGAATCGCAAGGGGTCATAGCTCCCTTCCTCAAAGGCGGCATCTTCCCACGCTTGTGTAGCGGCGGCAATCGCAAAAATCGAAAATTTATCAACCCTCTTTTGATTCTTAAAATCAACATACAGACCGGGATCAAAATTCTTAACTTCTGCGGCAAATTTTGTTTCAAAGTTTGCGGTATCAAAATGGGAAATAAGCTCCACTCCATTCCTGCCGGAGAAAAGCCCATCCCGGTATTCCTTTAGGTTGTTTCCGATAGGTGTAACCACACCCATACCGGTAACAACAACCCGTCTGTTGTTCATATTAATTACCGAAGGAAAAAATTAGTGCCGGGTTATTAAACCGTCTCATAAAAAGGTAAAGCGCCCCGGCACTTAAAAAATTATTTTTTAGCAGTTTCTTCTTTGATGAATGCCAAAGCGGCACCAACGGTATCAAGCTTTTCAACCTGATCTTCCGGCGCAGAAATGTTAAATTCGCTCTCGAAAGCCATGAAAAGCTCCATCAGGTCGAGTGAATCAGCCTGCAGGTCGTTCCTGAAACTTGCTTCAGGTGTGATCTGAGATTCTTCCACACCAAGTTTGTCCTGAATGATCTGATAGTATTTTGCTTCAATATCCATTATATCTCCTAATGATTTGGTTAAAAAAATTACATAGTCATTCCGCCGTCAACAGCGATTACCTGCCCGGTTATATAGTCAGCAGCCGGTGAAGCCAGAAACACAACGGTCTTTGCAATGTGTCCGGGTTCTCCGAATACTTTAAGGGGTATATGACTTAATATTGCGTCTTTAATTTCGTCTTTAAGCTTATCGGTCATGTCGGTTCTAATAAATCCGGGAGCGATAGCGTTGCAAGTGATGTTTCTTGCCGCCATCTCCTTCGCAACCGACTTAGTGAATCCAATCATCCCGGCTTTGCTGGCGGCATAGTTCGCCTGCCCGGCGTTACCTGTTAACCCTACAACTGAAGTGATGTTGATTATTCTGCCGAAACGGTTAGACATCATCGGTTTCAGAGCGGCTTTTGTGTAATTAAATACACTTTTCAGATTAGCATCGATAACCTCGGTGAAGTCACTCTCTTTCATCATCATCAGAAACTTATCCCGGTTAATCCCGGCGTTGTTCACTAAGATATCGCAACCGCCTAAGTTTTGAAGTGTAAAATCAATCGCCTTTTGCGCATCCTCGAAGCTTGCAGCGTCTGCCTTAAAAGCGAGCACTTTTCTGCCTGCAGCAGCGTGTTCATCCTGAATAGCCTTTGCTGCATCGTCTGATGACTGGTAAGTGAACACCACAGAACACCCGTTCGCGGCAAGTTCTTCCACAATCGCTTTACCTATCCCGCGGGTGCCGCCGGTAACGAGTGCTTTTTTATCCATTAAATCTGTCATTTTTAGTTCTAAAATATATTAAATAAATTTCAAAAATGAATGGAAGGTTACAAATATTTTTCAATTTCGGAATATTTATCAATACCCGAAATAGCAACCGAATTGTCTATCCTTTTAACTAAACCCTGAAGAACCTTACCGGGCCCCACTTCAACAAATTCGGTAAACCCGTCGGAAATCATATTTTTAATTGTGTCTTCCCACAAAACGGGTGCCGTCAGCTGGCGATACAAATTTTCTTTTATCTTTTCTTTTTTCAACTCAGGCGCTGCGGTTACATTCGCATAAACGGGCTTTTTGATGTCGTAAAAATGCGTTTTATCCAATGCTTCCGACAATTTTTCCTGAGCTGAAAGCATCAGTGGCGAGTGAAAAGCGCCCGAAACAGGCAACATAGTAACTAATCTTGCTTTTGCAGCTTTTGCAAGTTCCATTGCTTTCGTAACACCATCGATACTTCCGGAAATTACTATCTGCCCCGGTGAATTGAAGTTCGCCGGCTGTACAACCCCCTCTTCGGAAGCTTCTTTACAAATATCATAAACCACACTGCGTTCCAAACCTATAACAGCCGCCATGGTTCCGGGCTGCTCTCTGCCTGCTCCCTGCATAGCCAGTCCGCGCAATCTTACCAACTGAACCGCATCGTAAAACTGAACTGCCCCGCACGCAACAAGTGCTGAGTATTCACCCAGCGAGTGACCGGCTGCACCATCAAATGGCAACCTCCTTAGAATGGAAGCAAGCACAACACTGTGCAGAAAAATTGCGGGTTGTGTGTATTCAGTCTGTTTAAGCTCTTCTTCGGGTCCATAGAACATAATGTGCGAAAGGTTAACATTAAGCGCATTATCCGCCGTTTTAATCATTTCTTTAGCTTCAACGGAATTTTCGAAGAGGTCTTTTGCCATTTCAACATACTGCGACCCCTGCCCCGGAAACAATAAAGCGCGCTTGCTCATATCAATCAATGCTCCACTTCAGCCACATCGAACCCCATGTGAAGCCCGCACCAAACGCCGCCAGAATAATGTTATCGCCTTTTTTAACCTTACCTGCACGGTAATATTCCGTAATTACAGTGGGGATTGTGCCGGAAGTGGTGTTGCCGTATCTTTCGATGTTCAACATAACCTTATCCATGCCTATGCCCATCCTGTTAGCAGTTGAGTCAATTATCCTCAAGTTCGCCTGATGTGGTGCCAACCACGCAACATCTTCACTCTTAAGCCCGTTTTTCTCCATTATTTCAGCAGAAACTTCCGCCATACCGAGCACGGCTCTTTTATAAACGGCTTTCCCTTCCTGATAAATATAGTGCATTTTTGCGTCAACAGTTTCGTGCGTGGGGGGGTTAAGGCTTCCGCCACCCTTCATGTTCAGGTAATCCGCTCCTGACCCATCGATGTGTAAAATGGAATCGAGAATCCCCGTGCTTTTATCTTCAGTCGGTTCCAAAAGAAAAGCACCGGCAGCATCGCCGAACAAAATGCAGGTGTTCCTGTCAGTATAATCAACAATTGCACTCATCTTATCCGCACCGATAACCACAACTTTTTTATACGCCCCCGAGGCAATAAAATTAGCCCCGGTTTGAAGTGCAAACAAAAACCCCGAACATGCCGCTGAAAGATCGAACCCCCAGGCATTGGTTGCGCCAACTCTCTCCTGAACTAATGCAGCTGTCGCAGGGAAGAGCATATCGGGTGTTACAGTAGCAACAATTATCACATCAATTTCTTCCGGATTCAATCCGGTTGTTGCCATCAGGTCTTTCAGAGCGCCGGTTGCCAAATCGCTGGTGGCACCATTTCTTAAAATTCTTCTTTCCTTTATCCCTGTTCTGGTAACAATCCACTCATCATTAGTATCAAGGTATTTGGCAAAATAATCGTTGTCAAGCACCTCATCCGGCACATACATTCCTACGCCGGTTACCCGGGCGTTATATTTTGTAGCGTTAGTCATTAAGGGTTTCCTTCGTTGTGGTCAAAATTACGGGAAGCAACCGCTTCGGTAAGCTTGCTGATCAGGTCTTTCCTGTGCGCTTCAGCGGCTTTGTGAATCATATTTTTGATTGCTAACGGGGAACTTGAACCGTGCCCGATAATGGTAATGCCATTAACACCAAGCAGGGGTACCCCGCCGTAATTTTCATAATTAAGTTTTGAGAAAATGCTCTTAAGAGAACTTTTAAAAAGACCCACACGGATCTTTTTGAAAAACCCCTCTTCAGCATATTCCTTGATGAGGTGTTTCAGAAGGTGCGTAACACCCTCGGCAAATTTCAGGATGATGTTACCCGTGAATCCGTCACAAACGGCAACATCAACATTCCCTTTAAGTATATCCTTCCCCTCAACATTCCCCTTAAAATTTAACCCGAGCGGCTTAATAAGCTGAACGGCTTTTTTCGATATCTCGTTTCCCTTGCTTTCTTCTTCACCAACACTTAGCACGCCAACGCTTGGGTTGGGTTTGTTTAGCATCTCTCTTGCGTAAATCGAGCCAAGAACAGCATATTCAGCTAAGTGGTGCGCTTTCGAGTCAACACTTGCACCTGCATCGAAAATAGTGCAAAAACCCCCGATACAAGGCATAAGCGTGCCGATTGTCGGGCGGTCTATCCCTTTAATTTTTCTGTATATCATCAGTGAAAATGTCATAACAGCACCGGTGTTACCGGCGCTTACGAATGCGTCAGCATCCCCATTTTTCACAAAATTCAGCCCTTTTGCGAGTGATGAACCCTGCTTTTCTTTGTACGCCTGAACAGGAAGGTCGTTCATTGTAACCACCTGCTCGGAATCTATTATTCTTGAAAGATCGAATTGCAGGTTCTTCTCACGAAGCACCTTTTCTATCTCATCTTTTTTGCCGGCAAGCCACACTTCGAGGTTACTATCCTCTTTCTCAGCCTGAATAGCTCCGAGAATTTCGTTTTCAGGGGCAAAATCACCCCCCATAGCGTCAAGTACTACTTTACACTTGCCGGGGTTCGGCATCAAATATCCCGGAAACTATTTCTTTGGGAGGAACATTGAGCGCCCTGCGTAATACCCACAAGCAGGGCAAGCGTGGTGGTTCAATTTTGTTTCACCACAGTTTGGGCATGAACTTACAGAAGGTGCAACTGCTTTGTAGTGCGTTCTTCTTTTGTCTCTTCTTGTGCTGGACATTTTTCTTTTAGGATGTGCCATCGATAATTCCGTTAAATTAAGTTAATTTTTCTACTAAGTTAAAATCTCTGTGTCTGATATTTTTTCTATTAAACCGGTTTGAATTTTTACGGTTAAGCCATTAATTGAACATTCGCCCGGCTTTTCATTCAACCGGTTTTTAATCATCGTTGAATTGATCTTTAAGCTTCTCGAGGTCTTTCCATACGGGGTTGAACTCCTCTTGTTCACAATTGCATTGCCCGGTGTTCAGGTCTTTGCCACATTTCGGGCAGATACCTTTGCAGTCTTCCCTGCACAATTTCTTGAATGGAATATCAAGATGAGCATAGTCATAAAGCTCCGCTGAAATGTCGATTTTATCCTCCTCGCGGGAAAGATAATAAACATCGGGGTCGTCAGTTTCCCCACTTTTTTCATCAAAAAGATATACAATGGTGAAGCGGATGACCCTGTCTGACTCGAACTCGTTCGTGCACCTGTCGCACTCAAACTTTGCAGAAACTCTAAGCTCTGCGTTCATCAGCAACTGCTGGTGGCTTTTATCGAACTGTAAAAGCAGCAGATATTTTCCAAAAAAAGGCTCACCAAGCCCTATTTCTTCAACTTTACCGGAGTATTCAAGCTCGTTCGTGCCGAACTCAAAACCGGATATCTTTATTTTCAACGCAATTGTCCAAAAAATCGAACTACAAATATACGGATTGCAGATATTTAGCACAAATTTATATTTGGTGCTCTCAGAGATTTTCTGATTGTATTATTATCAGAAAAAACAGCCTGCTATCATCAAAAGTTTTTAAGTATCGTTTAATTTTACTTAACGCAAATATATTGAAAAATCATTGTGGTGTATCTGTGTGCAACTGGGGTAATTTTTTGATGCCGTTTAATAAATTCAGGTTGTTCTAAGCTACCACTGTGACTCTGTACGCTAAGAATAGTTAAAGCAGACCACTCTGTTAAAATTATCTTCACAATCCCAAGAATATAATTTAAAGTTTCATGTTCAATAAACTTAATTTCTCCCTCATAAGCTCATTCAAAAGATACACACCTGAAATGTCGAAAAAAACTCAACTTTGGAATTTACAAACTCAATTAAGTTCACAACCCAAAAAGCAAACAAACTAAATGCAGCGCACAAGCCAAATAAAGTGCGAATAGTGCGAATATTTAATAATGATTTAACCTTTCTAATTGCGGAAATTACGCAACACACTTTACGCAATTTGCTTACCAGGTGTGCCTCACAACCAAATTGAAACAGGCAGTATGCCAAATCTTTGCAGGTGCTATGAAAAACCCTTTTACAGTAACAGGTTATGCCGGCGCTAAATATTTCTGCGATCGTGAAGAAGAGACAAAAAAAATTATTTCTGCGGTTGAAAACGGTAGAAATATTGTGCTTTATTCAATAAGAAGGCTCGGAAAAACTCAGCTTATCAAACATGTTTTCAGTTCGCTCGGAAAAAACAAAAAGTACATTACCGTCTATTTAGATATTTATCATACACGCGATCTTAAAAGCTTCACCCAGTCGTTTGCTGAAGCAGTTTTTTCAGCACTCACTACAAACCCCGCTTCAATCCTCGAAAAAGCGGCGAAAGTGCTTTCCAACCTTAGGGTAGCATTATCATTTGACCCATTTTCCGGAAAAACAATTCTTACATTTGATATTAAAACTCCTCAGGAATCGGAGGCTACCCTGAGAAAAATCTTCGAACATATATCAGCGCAAAAAAAGCAGGTCGTGGTAGCAATCGATGAATTTCAGCAGGTTTCTCTCTATCCTGAAGATACTACAGAGGCGCTTCTTCGATCCTTTATGTCTGAGTGCACAAACGCCTCGTTTATTTTCTCAGGAAGTGTAAACCACCTTCTTATTTCTATGTTTGCTTCTGCAAACAGACCTTTTTACCAAAGCGCTGAAATGCTGAGACTTCAAAAAATTGAAACCGCAGTTTATGCCCGTTTTGCGAAGAGGCTGTTTAACAGCAAAGGGACAAATTTACCATTAAGCCTTGCGACCGAGTGCATTCAATGGTGCAGAAACCACACATATTTTGTGCAGCGCCTGTTCAACCGCCTCTATTCCCTGCCGGTTGAAGAAATCACCGGAGATGTTATTCAACGGACAAAAAACGAACTGTTGCTGGAAGCAGAGCCTGTATTCAACGATTATGTTAATTTTTACACTCAGTTTCAGTGGAAACTTCTTTCTGCCGTTGCGAAAGAAGATGGCGCACAAAGCGTTTATTCAACTGAATTTATAAACAAATATGAACTCGGCAGCACAAGCTCTGTCCGTACTGCGCTTCAGTCCCTGATTCGCCGGGATGCCATTTATGAAGAAGACAACAAATATTTTGTCGCCGACCTCTTCTTTTCCCGCTGGTTAGAGATGAAAATCCGGTAAACTCTTCGGGAGAATTGGTTTTCTTTTAATCACCCCTAACCACACAAATCGAAGTTGGAATACTGCAAACTTTCGGGAAGAATTATGCTTTCTTCCAATCACCCCCAACCACACAGGTCGAAGTTGAAAACTGTAAACTTCCCTGCACTTCAGCATTCGCAAAAAGTGGAGATTCACAAAATGCTTTACTTTACCTATATTTGTTCTTTGGTTACTCTTAATTTTTCAATTTAAATGAACAAAGTGAAGCTTGCCAACTGGGGCAGGTATCCGGTTATTGAAACTTCAATATCCTCCTTCAACGAGGAAAGGCACGCCGTTCAGAAAATCAGAAATGCCCACGGAGTAATTGCCCGCGGCTTAGGCAGATGCTACGGCGACAGTTCGCTTGCAGAAAACATCCTTTCTACGCTCAATTACAACAAATTTATCGCTTTTGATGAAACCAACGGCGTTCTTAGGTGCGAGGCCGGGGTTTCGTTTGCCGATATTCTTGAAGTGTTTGTTCCCAAAGGTTGGTTCCTCCCCGTTACCCCCGGTACTAAGTTTATAACTGTCGGCGGTGCCGTAGCCTCCGATGTACACGGCAAAAATCACCACAAAGAAGGTACTTTCGGGAATTGGGTGCACTCACTGAAAATCTTAATCGCTTCCGGCGAGGTGATTAATTGCTCACCGGGTGAAAACGCCGATCTTTTCTTCGCTACTGTCGGCGGAATGGGGCTTACCGGAATCATTTTGGAGGTGGTGTTTTCACTTAAAAAAATTGAGACGGCTTTTATCACACAACAGGTGCACATAGCCAAAAATTTGGATGAGGTGATGAGGCTTTTCGATGAGAACAAAGCTGCCACTTATTCTGTTGCGTGGATCGATTGTTTAGCGGGGGGGAAAACACTCGGGCGCTCTGTTCTTTATCTTGGCGAGCACTCTAAAACCGATGAAATTGCCGACACCATCTTTGCCGATAAGCCCCTTTATTACCACGGGAAAGGATCGATTGGCGTTCCTTTTAATTTTCCTTCCGGATCTTTGAATTCCCTCTCTATCAGGCTTTTCAACTCTCTGTATTACGGTATGAACAAATTAAAGAGCGACGGAAAAATCCACATTAACCCATTTTTCTACCCTTTGGATTCGGTAAACAACTGGAACAGAATCTACGGAAAGAAGGGATTTCTGCAGTACCAGTTTGTTCTGCCGCTCGAAAACAGCCGTGAGGGAATGACCGAAATACTCACTGCACTCCACAACGAAGGCAGGGGTTCTTTTCTGGCGGTGCTTAAACTTTTCGGGAAACAAATTCCATATTTTCTACCCGATACTTCCGTAAATGAAGTGACGGTAACAGCGGAAGAAACCGCAAACAGAAATGAAACCACGGTTTCCAATAACGCACAATTTGAGAGAATCGAAGCAGAATCAAACACACAGGAGCGGGCTTCCCGTGACGGGAAAAATCAGCAATGCATGCAAAACGGAATCAATCATCCCCTTATCTCCTTCCCGATGGAAGGTTACACCCTGGCGTTAGACTTCCCGATTACATCCGGGCTGATGAAATTTTTGAATAAATTAGATGAAATTGTGCTTGAGCACAACGGCAGGTTCTATTTTACAAAAGATTCGAGGCTTAAACCTGATGTGTTCCGTAAGGGCTACCCGGAATTAGACCAATTTTTAAAAATTAAACGCAAATATGACCCTGAAAACACCTTTTCCTCTTCACAATCTAAACGGCTTGGGCTGACATGAAAAACTGCTTAATTATTGGTGCAAATTCTGATATCGCAAAGGCGCTCGCCGCTCAATTCGCGAAAGCCAAATATAACCTTTGCCTGACCGGCAGAAACATGGAGGAACTGAAAAAAACTGCATCCGACCTCAATATCAGGTTCGGTGTTCAGGCAGAAGCACTCTTTTTCGATGTGTTGCAGTATGAAACCCACGAAACCTTTTTTCAACAATTAGAACCCAAACCTGATGTGGTAATTGCCGCTGCAGGGCTGCTTGGCGACCAATCCATCGCAGAAACCGACCCTCAGTACGCCCGTCTGATAATCGATACAAACTTCACCGGAGTTGCCGGCATATTAAACGAAGCGGGAAACTACTTTGAAACTATCGGGAAAGGCTCTGTCATCGGCATTTCAAGCGTCGCCGGTGAAAGAGGCAGAAAGAAAAACTACTTTTACGGCGCTGCAAAAGCGGGATTCACTGCATTTCTTTCAGGGTTAAGGCAACGGTTGCACCCAAAAGGCGTTTTCGTGATGACCGTGCTCCCGGGTTTTGTCCGCACTAAAATGATCGAAAACGAAGAAACCCCCTGGCTGCTAACCGCCGAGCCTGAAAAAGTTGCAAAACAGATATTTAACGGCTGGAAAAGCAGAAAACCCGTTATCCACACACCACACTACTGGTGGCTGATTATGTGCATGATGAAAATGATCCCCGAAAAAATTTTCCGCAAACTAAATGTGTAGTTGCTGATAAAACACCACCTGTTACCAACTAATAGTTCAATTGTGAAAATAAAAAATTATTATCTTTGCTGTTTGTTTGTTAATAAATCACCCTATTTTTTACCTATTTTTAATTTCGCAGATCAACACTATGAGAGATAAATATCTGATTTTTGGCAGCCCCGTTATTGAACAGGATGAAGTGGACGAGGTGGTTGATACCCTAAGATCAGGTTGGCTTGGTACGGGCCCCAAAGTCGCCCGTTTTGAAGAAGAATTTGGAAAATATATCGGTGCTAACCACGCAATTGCAATCGCAAGTTGCACGGCAGGGCTACACCTCGGAGTTATAGCGCTTGGAATCAAAGAAGGGGATGAGGTTATTGTTCCCGCTCTTACTTTTGCCGCAACCGCCAATGCGGTTATTCATTCCGGCGCAAAACCCGTCTTCGTGGATGTTAATCGCGATACAATGACGCTTGATTTCGAGGACCTGCAGCGAAAAATTACTGCACGAACCAAAGCTATCATCCCCGTCCATTTCGCCGGCAGAGCCGTCAAGATGGATGAACTAAGCAAAATTTCAAACGAATATGGTATCTATATTATAAACGACGCAGCTCACGCAATTGAAACAGAGTATAAAGGAAAGAAAATCGGTTGTTTTGCGGATATAACAAGCTATAGTTTCTATGTAACCAAAAACATTACCACCGCCGAGGGGGGCATGATTGTTACAGACAACGAAGCCCTCGCTAACAGATTAAAAATTTACGCTCTGCACGGAATGAGCAAAGACGCATGGAAAAGATTCTCCGATGACGGTTATAAACACTACCAGGTGATCTTCCCCGGTTTTAAGTATAACATGACCGATATTCAGGCTGCGCTCGGGATTCACCAGCTCCGTAAGGTTGAACGATTCCATAAACGCCGTGAAGAAATTTGGAAAATCTACCAGGAGAGACTGAAACATTTACCCTTAATTCTCCCCACTGAGATGGACCCTGAATCAAAGCATGGGTTGCACCTTTTCATTATTCTTGTCGATGACACAAAAACGAATATCACCCGCGACCAATTGATAACAGAACTTCATCAAAGAAAAATAGGCACAGGGGTACATTATCTCGGTTTGAACTGGCACCCGTTCTACCAACAGGAATTTGGCTATAAGGTCGGTGATTTTCCTAATTCTGACTTTATTTCTGAGCGTACTCTCTCGATTCCCTTCTCAGCAAAACTGACGGATCAGGATGTCGAAGATGTAATCGAAGCCCTTGAGGATATTTTTAAAATTTAGTTTCAGAAATCAATCCGCATAATAAAACGCACTGAAAGTTCTGATTGCGCTTCGCCCCACGCACAGAGCAACACATAATTTAAAATTAACCTCCGTAATAAAAAGCACTGAAAGTTCTGATTGCAGGGGCACCCCTCCCGGTTAGCAATCTCAATCGCACTTTCTCAACTTCCACCGGCGAATCTAATTTCAGAATCCTTGATCTCCCAATCGTGGTTCCGGCGGTTAAAATAACCCATTTTCCGTTGTTGTAGCCCCAAATCTCGAAACTGCTGACTCGCTGCCCATATTTAACAGCCTCTTCAACACGAAAATAATTTACCTGCTGCGAAGTATCTAATTCCACCTCTAAGTCTGCATTAACAACCGAAGGGTCGGTAACCCAAAAAGTACCCGGATTACCATCAAGCGCTGATGAAGGTTGCCAAAGTTCTTCACCCGAGCGGGAGTTGCTTGCTGTTGCTTTCTTCCCCAGAAGAATATCAGTTTTGAACATATTATCCAAAATTTGTCTGAAACGGTAGAGGTTATTAACATCAATCTGATTAAAATTCCCATCGGGCATTGGCGGCACATTCAACAGTAGATTGCTGTTCTTACCAACAGTATTAAGATAAAGTTGAACAAGCCTTTCGGGTGATTTTACCAAAGGGTCATCCCAGGCTTTATAGAACCACCCCGGTCTTATAGATACATCACACTCAGAAGGCTGCCAAACATTAACATCAGAATATGGATGAAATGCCGGGTGCGAAATCCGGAACGACCAATCGGTCTCCGACCCTTCCCCGTCTTCATTCCCCACCCATCTTATATCAGGCCCCATAATTGCCATTAACGAGCGGGGTTGATAAAGCTTCGTTGTTCGCACATATCTTTGCCAGTCGAACATATCGTGTGTTATCGAACTGTTATATCCCAGAAACCCATCTAACCAAATTTCACCCACTTCACCATATTTGGTGCAAAGCTCTTTCGTTTGGTTAACATAATAATCGTTGTAGGCCGGGGTGCCGTAAAGAGGTGAATTCATGTCCCAAAGCGAAAGATAATAACCAAAGCTAACACCCTGAGCGTGGCACTCGTCCGCAAACTCCTTCACTATATCTCCTTTCCCTCCTTTATATGGGCTATGTTTAATGGAATATTCGGTATATTCTGAGGGCCACAAACAAAATCCGGAATGGTGTTTTGCCGTCAGAATCATATACTTAAATCCGGTTTCCTTTGCAACCGAAACCCACTGATTCACATTGGCACTATCAGGGTTAAATGTCTCAGCAGGCTCGGTGCCCGTGCCCAAATGGCTTTCGATAAAAGTCGGAATCCCAAAATGGATAAACATCACCATTTCAGCATCCTGCCACTTGAGTTGAACATCTGTCGGAATCGGGTATATATTCTCTATATCCGGTGAAACAACTTCGGTCGGTGATTGCGGAGTGTCTGCTTCAATTTTCGGCTCAACCGGCGTTTCGCTGCACGAAGAAAACAGGAACAAAAAAAGAAAACTTAACCTTAATGCTTTTTTTACTAACAATGCCTTTTGTACTAACTTAACTTTTCGCACTAACTTAAAATGCCCGTTTAAATCTTTCTTATACGGCAATTTACTAATTAAAAATCAGATAATTGCACTTATTAAATCTATCCTGCAGATTCTAAATCCTGTAGATTCTAAAGTTGTCTAAAATTGGGGTTTGACCGGTCTTACCACCCTCCGGAATCGATCATAACACGGTAAAGCTAAAAGCGGGAGAGGGAGATAAGCGCAAATTTATCAGCAACCGGAGGCACTTTTTCAGTCTAAAGCGTTATATTTTAACCAATTTGCCCCGCAAAATAATTATATTGCAGTTTGTTTTAATTTTCTTTCACTCACCCGGGAGAGCCTGAATCCAATATGTCAGAAGAACGCAAAATTGATATGCTGGATATTCTTGTCATTTTAGTCAGAAGAAAATTCCTCATTCTGGCGGTGGCAATTCTAACCGCCGTAGCCGGCTACCTTTCAGTTTATTATTTTATCGACGAAAAGTTTGAATCTGTCGCCGTTGTTGTTCCTTACGAAACCGGTAAAGGCGCCGGGGGCATGTCTTCACTTCTTAAGAACATCGGTAGCTTACCGATCGGGGGGCTTTCAAACTTAGGTGGCGGCTCCACCGACCTCGATTTTTATCTGACGGTGCTATACAGCAGAACTACGCTGACTGATCTGATCGAAAAGTTTAATCTGAAACCGGAATATGATAAAAAATATTTCGCCGATCTTCTTAAAAAAGTGATGGAAGATATCGCTGTCGTTAACAACGACGACCTTTCAGTTTCAATTGCCGTGCGCAACAAAAGCCCGAAAAAAGCCGCCGATATGGCTAACTACCTCGTGGAAGTGCTGAACACAAAAATAACTGAAATTAATACGAGAAAAACGAAAGACAACCGGGCTTTCTTAGAAAAAAGATATAATGAAGTGCTGGTTGATCTGCGCACCGCTGAAGATAAATTTGAAGCCTACCAAAAGAAAAACGGAGTGTTTGAAGCCGAGCAACAAGTGAAATCAACCGTAACTGCTTACGCTGAACTTGAAATGGAGCTTGCAAGAAAACAGGTAGAGTACGAAGCCGCAGTTAAAATGCTCGGCGAAAACACTCCGGCAGTTATAAACCTCAAGGATGCACTCAACGCACTGCAAAAAAAGGTGAAAGATATTAAAGCGGGGAAAGACGGAAGCTCCGTTCTTATTCCGATCGCTTCACTTCCTACTAAAGCTATCGAATACTATCGCCTCTACAGAGATGTTAAAATCAACAACGAAATGGTAGAGTTCCTTCTCCCTCTGTACGAGCAGGCAAAATTCGATGAACAAAAAGATACACCTATTATTCTCAGTATAGATAAAGCTGTACCCTCGGATAAAAAAGTGTATCCGCCGAGATTGATTTATACCATAATTATTTCTTTCTTTTCGGTAGGTCTTGTCTCTCTTATCCTTGTGATGGCAGAGGTTTCCAAAAAAACTGAAGACCCCAAAGTAAGGTTCCTGCTACGGAATATCTTCTCTTTGAGGAGGAAAGAAGATTAACGCAACAACACCTCCGGTTCTTTTTGATGACGCCAAAAAGAGCTTTTTGTTGGTTTTTGCAGCGCTGCTTACAATATTGCCGCTCACTTTGTTGCTTGGTGATTTTGGAGAAAAAACCACAACAAAGGTGCTCGTTATGGGGCTACCGATGCTGATGATTGGTTTTCTCAATTTTCGAATAGCATTAGCACTGTTTCTGTTTTCACTCTTTGTTGATATAAACCCCGCCCTGTTGATCAGCCTCGCATTTTTAATGATTCCCTACCTGATTGCAGCGTTTTCGACAACAAACGGGGGCTTTTCGCCGAAAGAATTTAGCTCCCCTTTTACCGCACCGGCTCTTCTGTTGATTGCTTTTGTTCTTCCATCTTTTATGAACAGCAAGGCGGTTACCTTAGCCGGGCTTAACATGCTTATGCTTCCCGGCTTCATTATGCTTTTTCTTTTTCTGGGGGTTGCTCTTAAGCAGAAAGAGGGTGTTTCGTACCTGGCAAAAGTATATGTTACTATTGTCAGTTTGAACGCACTTTACGCAATTTTTCAGGGGGTAACCTCCGGCACAAGGGCATACGGCTTCGCCGGTATTATGTTTGTCGATATCCTCGGAATCGGGATACTCATCGTTTTCCTGCTCCTTTTGATGAATAAAGGTGAAAAAAAAGTGCTTTATGCTGCGCTTTTTGGGTTTTTAGTTATTGCGATGATTTTCAACAAAACGAGAAATGTCTGGATTAATGTCCTTCTCGTGCTTTTCCTTTCATTTATTCATACTGCTATCCAATCAAACAATTTGAATATAAACCGTAAAAAATTGGTAAGATTTGGTGTTGTTTTGGCACTTTTTCTCGGGCTGACCGGTGGCGCTTTCCTTGCGATTTACGGGACAAAATTCCTGCGCCTTGAAGAAAAACAAAAGCTAACTTCCGAAAAACTCGAGGTGGCAGATGTGAATAACTCCTTTGTTACCAGGTTCTTTATCTGGAGCACCGGGTATAACGCTTTTATAGCAAACCCTGTTTTCGGAATGGGTATGTATTCCTACGCATACACATCATCTTTTTACAATCAACTTCCGAAAAATATCTATAAGAAATATGTTTCGGGGTTAACGCTTCACCAGGGATATTACTCGATGTTAGTGGAAACCGGAATTTTTGGTTTCACAGGGTTTATTATCTTCCTTGTTATGATTTTTCGAAGGAGTAAAAAGATTTATAAAAAAGCGATTGGCACGCCACATTTTCAATCGGCTTTTATTGCGTTTTGGTGCTTAATCTATGTTATTACATCGTTGATGTTTACTGATGCGTGGTTCTGGGGGCGAGGAATTGTTATGTTCGGAACTATTCTGGGGGTTTTAACTGCCATCAATTCACAACTGAAAGACCAAAATCTTGTTGTTGCTGAAAGTGAACCGGACCTGCCAAATCTGCCGGATGAACCAAATTTCCAAAACGATTTAGATGTACCGGATGAAACTGACTCCGGTAAATAAGCGGTAATTAATGAGTGAAAGAAAAGATAACCTCTGGTTAGCCGCACATTTTATCTTCACCATGGTGGCTTCGTTAATTGCGCTGAAATTTAATATTATGAACTTTGGCAGCCATATTTTCGGGGTGTGGGTGTTACTCTCTTCAATCTGGGGGCTTAGCAATGTTATAGACCTTGGTTTTGGGCTTGCCTTAATCAGAGCTGTCTCAAAAAACCGGGATGATCGAAAAGCGCTCTCTCAGGTTACCTCAACCGGTTTTGTCTTTTTTATTTTGTTCGGGCTTGTTATTCTGGCAATAGGTATGTTTATCGGCAACAACTTCTATGTAAACGATACTACATTAGTGCAGCCCGAGTTGAAACAATCGTCGTTCAACACGAATTTGATTCTTGGCGGGTTTTTCTATCTGAACTACATTTCAACATTTTTCAGGTCGGTTTACGAAGGGTTGGGGCTGTTCATTTTTTACAGCAAAATTGCCATAGTTTACAGTGCCCTGACTTTAACAGCCGCGATAACATCCTGGGCGTTCAGGCTCGATATCAGCGGGTTGGCACTTCTGATGTTGCTCGCAGCACTTCTGCAACTGGGAATGCTTTTTTCACTCGGAATGATCCGTAAGAAATTCACTTCACTCCTCTCTTTCCGGTTTAACAGAACGGTTTTTAAAGAGCTTTTTTCATTCAGTATAAGCGTGCAGGGTGCTACAGTTCTGGGGACGGCAATCGACCCGGTGATAAAATATATCATCGGCAGCAACATGGATGTGAAGGTTGTCGGCTTCTACGATATTGCCAAAAGGTTTGCGCAAGCTTCATCAGGGCTTTTCTTTGCAGCCTTCAGAACAATCTATCCAAAGGCATCAAGAATACAACCGGGTGAAGAGAAAGAGTTCATCCTTAACGAGTGCCTTCCTCTTTCAAAAAAAGGAATTTTAACCGCAGGGCTGTTTTTTATGGCTTTCACACCTGTATTTGCGGCTATTTTCGTCTTTTTTTACGGCTCGCCTGTCTCGTTTAACATCTTTCTGCTGCTTGCGATGGTTGAGTCGGTCAACCTGTTTGGCTATTCATACTACTCCACCCTGATGGGTAACGGCAAGGCTAATTTCCTGGCATTAGTTCAGTTTATCAATTTGACGGGTGTCGCTGCACTGTTAACACTTGGTATCCGGCTTACGAACTCTTACACCGGGTTGGCGGGTTATGCACTAACCGTGATCACCGTGAACTATCTAATGCTTACCTACATTCGAAAATTTACGAACATTTCTCGTTCGGGGTTTTTCCTAAACGCCGGAGGAATCCGTCTGATTTTGCAGTTCACGGTTTTGGTTTGCGCTTTCGTGGTCTTGGAACTGTTTGCTGTAAACCCCTTTTATATTGCCGGTGGTTTGCTCTTAGCCTGGCTTATTATTTATGGCTCTGCTGTTAAATCTTACACTGTGCTTTTAACAAACCTGATTAAAAGGGAAGGGTAACGGGGAATGTCGGGTTATTATTTCGTTTCGGCGGTTATCTCCTTATTTAAAGGTGAAAAATTTATTCGCGGAAGATTGGATGATTTACTCGCACAATCTCTCGGTAAACAGGCGGAAATTATCATAATTGACAGCAATTCACCACAAAACGAAAAGGCTATTATTGAGGAATATCTCACCAAAAACGATAATATTAAATACCTGCGAACTGATTTCACCGAAAGTATGTACGCAGCATGGAACCGCGGCATTGCTATGGCAAACGGAAAGTATATCACTAATGCAAATGTGGATGATCGGCTGGCGCCCAACGCTTTGGAAGAACTTGCAAATGCTTTGGAAAATGACCCGAGTGCCGGATTGGTATATGGTGACTACTTCGTATCCCCCAAAGAAAATGAAAATTTTGAAACTGCAAAACAAAAAGGGCGCCCGGTAAGAGTTTCCGGAGAGTTTTCTCCTCTTCACCTGCTTCACGGTTATATGTGTGGCCCACAATCGTTGTGGCGAAAAACTCTTCACGATGAAAACAATATTTGGTTCGATGAATCTTTCGAAGTAACCGGTGATTATAAATTTGTTGCTGATATTACTAAGGTTACAAAACTTAAATATCTGCCGAAAAACTTAGGCGTTTATTACAGATCACAAGCGGATGAGAACAAAGAGTTCCAAAACTTGGAAAAAACCACCGCCGAGGCTTTTCGGATTAAATACGAACTTATTAATTTTTATTTGGATCATAATACTTTGTCGGTTGATCGTCCTGAAAATCGAAAAGCTTTAAGAAATATCAAATTTTACCCTTCATTATCCGTCAGGGCGGCATCTATTTTGTGGAAATTGGATAAACGAGCCGTTATCAACTATGAAACCGTCTTTTTTATCGCTGCTGTGCAGGCTGAAAAGGAAGGAAACTTAGCAAAAACGATGAAAATAATCAAGAAGTTTGAGAATTATCCCGCCGCTGTTTACATTCACAATTATGAAAAATACCTCCGTGAAAAAGGAGCAATATGAGTAAAATTGGCGAAATTGCAAGCGGTAAAACAGGCAAACCGGTCAGTAAAAACAACGGCAAAGCAAACAGTGAAAACTTCAACGATGATATAAATAAATCAAACAGCGAACCGGCTGCTGAAAATATCGGCAAACCTTACGGCAAAAACTTTAATGACGATATAAATAAAAAAATCGGCGTTGGAATTGTAACTTACGAGCGAAAGGAGTTCTTTACCCGGCTTCTTGATTCATTACCTGAGAATATCGAATTGGTGGTGGTAAACGACGGAAAACCCTATCCGGATACGATTTTCAAAAACCGAAACCTAAAACTTATCCAGCACAAGCGAAACAAAGGCGTGGGGAGATCCAAAAACGACGCAATGAAGTTTCTGCTGCAAATGGGCTGTGAACATATTTTTGTGCTCGAAGATGATATTTATATTAAAGATAACTCTGTTTTCGAAGACTACATCACGGCTTCAAAAAAAACCGGACTGCAACACTTCAATTTTGCGTGGCATGGGCCCCTGAACAAAGATGAAAACGGTAACCCAAAACCGAGAGGGGTTGCCAAATACAATGACGAACCACTTCTAACGCTTAATGAGCATATTCCCGGCGCTTTTTCATATTTCTCTTCCGATATTTTGAAGGAAACAGGCTTTATCGATCCAATTTACTACAACGCTTGGGAACATGTTGACCTCACCACCAGAATTGCAAAAAAAGAGGCTTATACACCTTTCTGGTGGTTCGCCGATGTTTACGGAAGTGATAAGAAAATTGTTGACCAGGATACAGACCTGAAAGAAAGCAGCATTAGAAAGAACAATTTTAAGTTTATGCTCTTCTTCAGAATCTTCTCAAGATATTATCGATTAAAACATGGCTTTATCCCATATAAAACACCCGATTGCGGGCTTGACGCTGTGAAAGAAAGCCTGATTAATATCTTCAAAAAACACAACCCCGAAAGCTCTACCCCCTCAATTGAGGTAGAACTATTTGGGTAAATTCAGAAATTCTCAAAAAAAATTCACATACTTGCTTTAACCCCCATACTTGCTTATTTTCTCAAAAGCGAAACTGAATTACTTTGATAATAACTTCAACCCTCGTAAACAGGAATTGTAAAAGAGAAGCAGCTTCCTTCCCCAACCGTTGATTTCACGAAAATATTCCCGCCTTGTTTGCTGATAAAATCTTTGCAAATCAAAAGCCCTAAACCGGTGCCGGGTTCACCTTGTGTGCCATAAGTTGAGGTATTTCCACCTAAAACAAAAAGATTTTCAACCTGTTTTTCTGTCATTCCCACGCCTGAATCTTTCACATCAAACCGGATAAACCCCTCTTCTTTGGTAACAGTTACCACCACTTCTTGTTTTGGAAGTGAAAACTTAATCGCATTTGTAAACAGATTTCGAAGAATTGCGCGCATCATTTCAGGGTCTGCATAAATTTCTTCAGAAGCGTTAAACTTTGTCACAATTTTTATCCCTTTTTCTCGCGCGCTCGGTTCTTGTAACCGAACAACTTCATTAACAATTGAATATGGATTTAACGGCTGAGGCGAAAAATCAATCCTTCCGAGAGATGTGCGTGTCCAGGTCAACAGCGATTCTAAAAGCCTGAAGTGGTTATTTGCAACAAATCGGGCACTTCTCACCATCTTCAAACTTTCTTCCTGTTCCAAAGTGTCGTAACTTTCCGAAAGCAATTCCAGTATATTCAGCAACGGATGGAAAGGCGACCGCAGATCGTGTGCTAAAACGGAGATAAAGCGTATTTTCTCCTCGTTCGCTTTTTTAAGTTCTGCAGTTAAATCGTTCAGGTCATCCAACATTTTCTGTTCTTCTGTAATATCAATAACCCTCAGCAGATATAATTTTTCACCGCCTGTTTCAATCAATGTACCTGTTAAACTACCCCAAAATTCCCGCCCGTCGAATGCTCTATACTCTATCTTTGTTTGCAGGGGTTTGTTCCCCATCATTGCCTCGCGCATTTTTTCAAGGTCTTCTCTTGAAGGGGGATTTTTATACATTGCAGTCGAGTCAATTGTCAAAGCACCTTTTGCTTTGCTCATTGCGAACATCTCTTCTGCTTTTCGGTTGTATTTTACCACTAATCTTTTTTCCACAGAGACCAAAAAAATAGCATCGGGCGAAGACTCAAAAATGTTCGAAAACAGCTCTTCCTGCTTTCTTTGCTCCTTTTCTATCTCTAAGAACGCCTGCAGAGTTTTGTTTTCATATTTTTTAATCATGAATTTTGCGGTTATAAACAACAGCATAAAAATCAGTGATACCCCAACCAAAGCAATTAAAATGAAGTTTTGAATTGGTGCATATACTTCATCTTTGTCAATTTTTGAGATCATCTTACTGTCATATCCGGGAATATCAAAAATGTAAGCAAACACATATGCTCCCCTGAAATCTATTCCGCTAACAAACCCGGTATCGCCAACAGCCGCCATATAAGGAACATAATCTTTCATCTCCGGCAGCGAAACTTTCCGCTTTATTAATGAGTCGCTTCTTAAAACCCAGTTATATTGCCGGTCACTATTTGCATTCACAACCAAGGCATTCTCTCTCGTTCCGATTAAACGAGTGGCGGAAAAAATCTTAGGGGCAAGCGCACCCATTGGGTCTATTTTAATCAGTAAGTTTTGTGTAACCACGCTGTCGGTCCCTTCCAAATCGGGAACGACTAAATAAAAAAAGATTTTTTCACCTGAATCGGTTTTCTCCGGGAAAAATCTGCTGAACCGGGGCTTTTTAGTGCCTGCAAGTTCACGGGCGGGTTGAAGATCAGGGTGAAGGGTACTGAAGTTGTAAATGGTATCTGTTATCGACTCAAGGTTCCGGTCCGTATAAAACATTGAAACATATCCGGCTGCTTCTACCATTCCAAAGTGTTGAACAACTAAAATATCGTCCAGTTTTTTCCAACTGTTTTCATCAAAGTTTTTGAACAGCGTCTTTTGTTTTTTCAATCCTTCTAAGAGAGTGGCGCCGTCTTTCTCGGTAAATTTAAACCATGTTTTAATATCATTCGATTTTAACTCGGCTATATTACGAAGTTTTTCTATGTAGTCTTCTTGTGCGGCATTTACGGTAAGTATATAAAACAGAACTGCAGCGCTAAGTGTAATAACCGCCAAAGCTGTGAAGATCACATAAATATATTTATTGTTCTGAGTGTTGGTTCTTTTTTCCATAAAAACTATTATTCAGCTTAAACTTCTCTAAACGATTCAATTACCGGGTTGATGTGTTGGCTCTGTTTCGTATAATACTATTCTACTACCGTAATTTTCTGCAGTAAAACAACTTTTTACTGTTCACAAAAACTCCCACCCCTGCTGAACAATTTCTTGCTGTTCAAAAAACTCCCACCCCTGCTGAACAATTTCTTGCTGTTCAAAAAACTCCCACCCCTGCTGAACAATTTTTTGCTGTTCACAAAAACTCCCACCCCTGATTAGCAACCTCTTACTGCACCAAAAACCGGTTAAATTAAAATTTCGTCTTACACTGTAAAATAAAAAACTTACAGGTAAGCAAAATAACCATTCCGGCAAAATATAAACAACAAATTTTATCAGTTTTCGCTCTGAAGTTCGCCCGATAAACACGGTAAATATTTTATTTGATTTACTTTGCGAAATTCATTATATTTGTAGGCTATATTTCTTTACATTTTTGGACCGGTGATGGATTCCGAAATAAAAGTTTTTTCCGGCAGATCAAACAGACCTCTGGCTGAGAAAATTGTTAACTACATGAGCCGAAGGTTAGATGTAGAAAGAAAATTAGGGGCACTGGAAATTAAAAAATTCAGTGACGGCGAAATTTGGGTTAAATATGGCGAAAATGTAAGAGGGAGCGACCTCTACATCGTCCAGTCAACTAACCCACCTGCCGAAAATCTGATGGAATTGCTCATCATGCTTGATGCTGCAAAAAGAGCTTCCGCTAAGCGGATCACGGCTATTATCCCTTATTTTGGGTATGCCCGGCAAGACAGAAAAGATCAACCGCGCGTTGCCATCACAAGCAAACTTGTGGCTAACCTGATCACTTCTGCAGGTGCTGACCGTGTGATCACAATGGACCTGCACACCCCGCAGATTCAAGGGTTCTTCGATATCCCTTTCGATCACCTTTACGGTTCTATCGTTTTTTACAATGAACTCAGGCACCTCTCTAACAACCTTGCTGTGGTTTCACCCGATGTGGGTGGCATTAAAATGGCGCGGGCTTACGCTACTCGCCTGAATGCGAACCTTGTCGTCAGCGATAAACGCCGCCCGACGCAAAATGTTGCCGAAATTGCGCATATTATTGGTGATGTTGAAGGCAAAGATGTGCTGCTGGTTGATGACCTGATTGATACCGCCGGAACTTTCAGAACTACCATTGAAGCTCTCAGAAAAAGAGGCGCTAAAAAAATATATGCATCGGTTACCCACCCCGTCCTTTCAGGACCGGCGTGTGAACGAATTGCTGCTACTGATATTGAAAAACTCTTCGTCCTGGATACTATACCGATTGGCGAAGAAAAATTGAAAATTTTAGGAAATAAAATTCAGGTACTTAGCGCTTCCGCAATCTTTGCGGAGGCTATATTAAGAATCAACAAACACGAGTCGATCAGCTCTCTCTTTGATAAAGATAAAAGCTGACAAAGTAACTCAACGGAGAAAAGAATCAAATGGAAACAAAACTTGTTAAAGTGTCCCCCAGGACTCTTTTTGGCAAATCAGGAAGGAATCAGTTAAAGAGCCAAGCTAAAGTACCCGGCATCTTCTACGCTAATAAGACTGAACCGGTTGCGATCGAAGCTTCCGAAAATTCGATCAACCAGCTCTACTTCACTTCTAACAGTTATCTGATAAACCTCGAGATTAACGGCGGGGAAACCCACCAGTGCATCCTCAAGGATGTGCAGGTTGACCCCGTTACCGACAAAATTATCCACTTCGATATGTACGGCATCACAAAAGGTGAAAAAATCACCATCGATGTACCTGTCAGATATGAGGGTAATTCAATCGGCGTTATTCAGGGTGGGCAACTTCAGATAAATCTGCATAAACTTACTATCCAGTGCTTCCCGCAGGATCTGCCAAACGAGCTGATTGTGGATATCACTCCGCTGAAACTTGGGCAAAACTTCCATGTGGAAAAACTTCAGTATGAAAATATAACTATTCTTCACGCTCCTGAAACAGTGCTTTGCTATATCAACATACCGCGCGGGGTTGAGTCTCCTGTCCCGGGCGAAGAGGGTGCTGAAGAAGCTAAAGAACCTGAAGTTATTGCTAAAGGCAAAGATAAAGACGAAGAATAATCTTGAAGATTATCGTCGGGCTGGGGAACCCGGGGAAGAAATACCTGAATACGAGGCACAATGCGGGGTTTTTATTTTTAGACCACTTCGCTGTGCTAAACTCGTTGTCGTTCGTTCCTTCTAAGCACCGGTATTACAAAGCCGAAGGCGCCCTCGCCGGGAACCCTTTCGTGCTCGTTAAACCTACTACTTTCGTTAACCTTTCAGGCGATGCCGTTATTGATGTTATCGACGAGTATTCGGTTGAGGTTGAGGATATTCTCGTTGTTCACGACGAGATTAACATCCCGTCAGGTACCTATAAGGTGAAAAAAAGCGGCAGCGACGGCGGGCACAACGGTATTTATTCGATCATTTACTCGATCGAAAACGATTCTTTCCCCAGAATCAGAATTGGTATAGGAAACGATTTCCCTCAGGGTGGGATGGCAGAGTTTGTTCTCTCGCCTTTTTCAGCCGACGAATCTGAAAAACTTAATAAAGTTTTTGAAACTTGTATCGAATTAACTAAAGAATTTATCGTTTCGGGCGTTAAAGGGCTGCTCGACACGAACAGTAAATTATCTAAACGCGTCGAAAACAATCCGCCCGAATCCGGGCAGGAATCACTCGACACGAACAGTAAATTGTCTAAACAGGATCAAACACAAAAAACAATTAATCCGGGAGATTAAATGGAACAATATATCATCTACATTATCCCACTGTTTGGTATTCTTAGCCTTCTTTTTACCTATATAAAGGCTAAATGGGTTGCTAAACAGGATGTCGGTAGTGATAAAATGGCACGCATTTCGGGGTACATTGCCGAAGGTGCTATGGCTTTCCTTAAAGCAGAATACAAAATTCTCATCATTTTTGTAGCTATTGTTGCAATTCTTCTTGCTGTTACTGCAAACATGAAGGAAGATTCACACCCGTTAGTGGCTGTTTCTTTCATACTTGGTGCTTTTGCTTCTGCACTTGCCGGCTTCATCGGCATGAAAGCCGCCACAAAAGCTAATGTTCGTACAACAAATGCCGCTAAAAAAAGCCTTGGTGCTGCCCTTAATATCGCCTTCACCGGCGGAAGTATCATGGGGCTTGGTGTTGTGGGGCTTGGCGTTCTGGGGCTTGGTTTGTTGCTCGCAATTTATGCGGGGATGTGGCTTACACCTGAAATTTCACAGAATATTAACCCTGAATCGTTGCACATTGCAACAAGCAAAGTTATCACAGTAATCACCGGGTTTTCTTTTGGCGCTTCATCTATTGCTTTATTTGCAAGAGTTGGCGGCGGAATTTACACAAAAGCCGCTGATGTGGGCGCTGACCTCGTCGGTAAAGTTGAAGCCGGTATCCCCGAGGATCATCCTCTGAACCCCGCAACCATCGCTGATAATGTGGGTGATAATGTGGGTGATGTTGCAGGTATGGGCGCCGACCTTTTCGAAAGCTATGTGGGCGCTATCGTTGGTACCATGGTGCTTGGTGCGGCTTTTATTCCTGTTCACGGGTTTATCGAGCATTTCAACGGGCTTGGCGCCGTGCTTCTGCCACTGGCTATAGCTGCGCTTGGCATTGTAATGTCAATCCTGGGTACTTATTTTGTTAAAGTTAAAGAGGGTGGTAACCCTCAGACAGCACTGAACACAGGCGAGTTCCTCTCTTCAATTCTTACAATTATTGGGTTGTGGTTCCTCGTTAATTATATGTTGCCTTCATCGTGGACATACAACGATCCGTTGTACGGAACCACAATGACCTACACCCCGCTGGGTGTTTTCATCGCAACTGTTATCGGTCTCGTTTCGGGGCTGTTAATCGGTTTTATCACCGAGTATTACACAGGTACCGGTAAAGGACCTGTTAAGAATATTGTTCATCAGTCAATGACGGGAACAGCAACAAACATTATTGCCGGGCTAAGCACCGGTATGATGTCAACCGCTCTGCCTGTAATTATCATTGCTTTCTCGATCGTTATATCTTTCGAGTTCGCCGGTTTATACGGAATAGCAATCTCTGCCGTTGGTATGCTTTCCAACCTCGGTATCCAGTTAGCAGTTGATGCTTACGGACCGATTTCTGACAACGCCGGCGGTATCGCCGAAATGGCTGAACTTCCCAAAGAAGTAAGAGAAAGAACCGATAAATTAGACGCAGTAGGTAACACCACAGCAGCAATCGGAAAAGGTTTTGCAATCGGTTCGGCTGCACTTACGGCTCTTGCACTTTTTGGTGCTTTTATGACGGCAGCAGACCTTAAAACAATCGACCTTTCAAAGGCTAAGGTTATTGCCGGGCTTTTCTTAGGGGCGGCAGTTCCTTTCCTCTTTTCCGCTATGGCTATGATGGCTGTGGGGAAAGCTGCTATGTCGATGATTGAAGAAGTAAGAAGACAGTTCGCTTCGATTCCGCAATTGAAAGCTGCGCTTTCGGTAATGAGAAAGAACGAAGGAAAAGAAAAAGCAGACTGGAGCAGCGAAGATCAGCAGATTTTTGATGCGGCTGAAGGCAAAGCAGAGTATGGCAAATGCGTTGAAATTTCAACTACTTCAGCACTTCAGCAAATGGTTCTTCCCAGTTTGCTGGCGGTTGTAGTGCCGGTTCTGATTGGCTTCCTGGGCGGATTGGAAATGCTCGGCGGGCTGCTCGGTGGCGTTACCGTCTCCGGTGTTCTCATGGCTATCTTTCAGGCTAACTCCGGTGGCGCCTGGGATAACGCTAAAAAAATGTTTGAAGAAGGTGTTGAGTATAACGGTCAGATGTATTACAAAGGCTCCGACCCGCACAAAGCCGCCGTTGTCGGCGATACTGTGGGCGATCCGTTCAAAGATACCTCGGGTCCTTCGCTCAACATTTTGATTAAACTGATGTCGGTCGTATCACTTGTGATTGCGCCGTTAGTTAAATAAGTTTTAAATATAACTGTTAATTTATTAACCCTACCCGGCTGAAACGACGCCGGGTCCTTGTCCATAGGGAGGATTCTTGAGAAGAAATCACTATGAAACTGCCGTAATTATTAATGCGGCATTGGATGACGAACAGATCGAAGCCGAAGTGGTGAAGATCTCCGGTATCATCACCGACGGCGGTGGTGTTATCTCGGAAACAGAGAAATGGGGCAGGAAACGCCTCGCCTACACAATAAACAAAAACAGGCTTGGGTACTATGCTATCTTCAGATACGAAGCACCCGTCGGTTTAATCGCCGAGTTCGAAAGGCTGTTGAAAATCAACGAAGCGGTTGTAAGGTTCCTTACTATCAGGCTTGAAAAAGAAGCTCTTGAATACTTCGCTAACAGAAAGTATGAATTAGAAAACAGCGAAGCTGAAACAACCGAATTTGACGGCGAAGCCAAAGAAGAATCGGATAATGTGGAAGCAGCCGGTCAGGCTGATGAAGCACCTGTTGCAACCCCGGAACCTGAAGCAAAAACTGAAGAGAAAACCGAAACAGCCCCTGAAGAGCCTAAAGCTGAAGCTGCTGATGAGGCACCCGCTGCAACCCCGGAACCTGAAGCAAAAGCTGAAGAGAAAACCGAAACAGCCCCTGAAGAGCCTAAAGCTGAAGCTGCTGATGAGGCACCCGCTGCAGCAACAGAAACCGAAGCAACGGCTGGAGAAACCGAAAAGCCTGCTGAAACAGCTGCTGAGGAGCCTGAAACCGGCTCTGAGGATGTAAAAACTGAATCAGACAGCGAGCCCGGGAATTAATCGGATAGATGTTCGAGAGAGGAGAGATCAAAAATGGCTGAACTGAGAATGCCCGAAATCAATTATGTGGTTATCGCCGGCAATCTTACTAAAGACCCGGTTTACAGACATACTACTAACGGAACCCCCGTGGTCAATTTTACCATTGCTTCAAACAGAAAGTTCAAAGACTCCGGCAATCAATGGCAGGAGGATGTGTGCTTTGTCGGAATTGTTGCATGGAATAAACTCGCGGAGAGTTGCAAAGAGCGTGTCAGAAAAGGTTCTGCCGTATTGGTCGATGGCGAACTGCAAAGCCGCTCCTGGAGAGCCGAAGACGGTAGCTCGCGCAGCATCGTCGAAATTAAAGCCCGGCGCATCCAATTTCTTAATAAACGATTTAAAGCCACCGGCGAAGAGTTATACGAAGAACCAATATCGGACTATGACGACGACTCCGCCGGCTACACTTCCGATTCTTTCGATAAATTTCTTACTGACGAAGAATCTAAACTTATTAACGAGTAACTATTATGATGAATACTAATAACAACTTCAACCAAAACAGAAGTAAAATGCGCATGTTGAAACCCAATAAAGTGTGCAGATTCACACAAATGGGTATTAAATACATCGATTATAAAGACGCTAAACTGTTACAAAAGTTCATTACTGAACAAGGGAAGATTATTCCTAAAAGAATCACAGGAACAAGCGCTAAATATCACCGCCAGTTAACCACTGCTATCAAAAGAGCAAGGCACATGGCTATTTTGCCGTATGTAGCTGATGCAGTTAAATAATCAGAAGGAAACTGACTAATGAAAGTAATTTTAAGACAAAACATCGATGCCCTCGGTCAGGTTGGCGATATTATCGAAGTGAACGAGGGTTACGCTCTGAACTACCTGATTCCTAAAAAATACGCTTATGCTGCGTTGAAAGGGAACCTTAGAGCAATTGAAGATGAGAAAAAACTGCTGCTGAAAAGAAGAGAAAAAGAAGTGGCTGCCGCTAACGAACTTGCTTCGAATATCGAAAATGTCAAGATCGAAATTATGGTTCAGGCAGGCGAAGAAGATAAACTTTTTGGCTCCGTTACATCACAAATGATCGCCGATAAACTGAAAGAAAAAGGTTTTGAACTCGATAAAAGATCCATCGAGCTTCACGAACCGATTAAAGCACTCGGCATCTTTGATGTGCCCGTTAAGTTGCATTCTGCAGTAACTGCAAAAATCAAAGTTTTTGTAGTTAAAGAACAGAACGACTGATAATTTTTCCCTTAATTGGCAAGAATCTACAGATTGTATTCTAATCTGAAATCTAAAACCGGGTGATTTACTTAGGTTTAGTGTGTAGTTTACAATAGTTGATTATTCCCCTTTGTTTTGGGCAGTCTGAAGTGTTTCACACACTAACAGCTGCCCTTTTTTATTCCCCCTCCACTTCCCGCCGGTGTAAAAGTTAAGCTCCATCGGGGCGATCCTGCAAAAGCAACGGAAGTATCTGCTTACTTCCCGCCGGTGTATAGGTTAAGCTCCATCGGGGCGATCCTGCAAAAGCAACGGAAGTATCTGCTCACTTCCCGCCGATGTATAGGTTAAGCCCGCCGGCACCAATCCATTTATTGTTGTTGCGGTCAATTGCGATGGACAGAGCTGAATTATCTTTAATCCCCGAGTTGGCGGTGTTATACTTCTTCCATTTTCCGCCGTTTAAGTATAAAACCCCTGCATCAGCGGTTGAAACCCATACTTTATCGTCAGGCGCAATCGCTATTCCGGTAACTAACGAACCTGTAAAACCTGAGTTAAACGGGGTGTAGTTTGTAAAATATTTCCTGTTGAACATCGAAACTCCAACTGCGCCGGTGGTTCCTGTGTAGCCGACCCAGAAATTATTTTGCCGGTCGGTTACAATTCTTTTCACATTAATTCCCGGTATATTCGAATTTACCGAGTTGAAAATAAACCATTCATTCTTAGCCGGCGCATACATTACCAAACCTTCACCATTTGTGCCGATATAAACATTACCGTTGTTATCCGCTTTCACGGCATTCAGCCTGTTTGTTGGCAGCCCGCTGTTACCGGTGTTATAAACATGAAAACTCGTGCCGTCAAACTTCACTAAGCCCTGGCTGTAGGTTGCTATCCAGACATTTCCCAACTTATCAACATCTAAACCGTTTATGAAATTCTCCGGTAGATTGCTGTTGCTGATGTCATACGAAACCCAGGAGGAGCCGTCAAACCGTGAGAAACCTTCAGTTGTTGCAACCCAAATTCTCCCTTTGCTGTCGAACACAAAATCGTTTACATAATTATCCGGGATACCTGAGTTTGAGCGATCGTAAGTAACCCAGTTCTCGCCGTTAAACTTTACCAGTCCTTTTCCGTTGGTCGCTAACCATTTATTATCCGAACCGTCAATAAGTATCTTATTAATCGTGTTCATGGGAAGTGGTGAGTTCGAAGAGTTCCAGTTCTGCCACCAATCAGCGGGGTTCTCGCGCAAATCTAAAAGCATAGTATCCTGCTGATCGCGGGCAACTACAGTGTAAAAAGTGGTGTCTATATACTTACTAAGTTTCAGGTCGATCTTATAAAATCCAGGTTCTAACCCATCCAGAATTGTCGGCGTGAACTTGCCGGTCGGGCGGTTATTGAAAAATACTTCCGCCCCCGCAGGCTCGGAAACAACCGTAATGCTGCTGAATTTTAACCCGGGCAACACAGGCGGCTCTTCTTCACAACCTGTCAGAAAAATAAATATAGCGGATAAAAGTAAAATTTTCTTCAACTGTTAATACCGGATTTGAATAAGGAAAATTCAGATTCTCTGATTTGTTAAAATAATGTTTTTGAATAATTATCCCATAAACAATTTTTTGTTTTTTTTGGTTGTTGCTTCATATTCTGTTTGAAAACGGAAATTTTTTTCGTGAGATTTAGACTGTCAGACTCCGCAGCTTGTTATTTTTTAACCTGATATATCTGACAGATTGTTTTATATGTCTAAATCAGCAATACCCCACAGCTTGCAATATGTCCGGGCAAGTGTTTGTTTATCCCTCTAAGTTTGACTTCTGAAAAAGCCGCAACCCAAAAAGAGAAATTAACGCCACAATATGTTCTGTTATTTCACTTTGCAGCTCTTCAAATTTCAAAGTCTGCGTTTCTGACGAAAATGCATACACTTCCAAAGGAAGCCCGGCTTCATTCGATTGCAAAAGCCGTACAACCTGCACCAGATCGTTTCGAATTCGTTGGTGTTGCTTCAAATACCATTGAAGATACTTTCTGAAGAACAGAAGGTTTGTTATTTCGCCCGATTTCATTTCCGATAAAGTTTCGTTACTGATAAATTCTTCCGCAAAATCTTTCGTAATTTCGTTGTTTTTTAAGGTTTGAATCAGGTTTTCATCGGCAATTTTTACTGAAGTTGAATCGATTATAACCGATCTCATTATTCGTCGTGCGCCCAGTTCACTCATCCGGCGCCAATTCTTATACCCCACTTCCATTAGTTTGTAGGTGGGAATAATCGAAACGGAATTGTCGCTGTTCAAAATTTTAACTGTGTGAAGAGCAATATCTGCAACCGTACCGTCGGCACCAAAATCCGGCACTTCAATCCAATCCCCTTTTTCCAACAAATCGTACGAAGTGATCTGAATATTCACCACAAACGATAAAATAGTATCCCTGAAGACCAACATCAAGATTGCAGTCAGCGCACTTAATCCGGTAAGAATCGACCATGGGCTTTGCCCGGTAAGTAGCCCTGCGGCAACAACCAAGCCCCAAATCGCAATTACAATCTTGATAATCTGAAGATAACCCTTAACCGGGCGACGATTAAGAGCCTCGCTGCTTTCCCAAATATCAATTATCGCATTAATAACCGAAAAAAGGATAAGGATTACTAATAATATATACCAAAGGTGCAGCAGATGTCTTACTTGCACCGTGTATTCACCCAGTAAATAGGCGTAATGATCCGCCACGCCGGTGGGTATCAGCAACAATGCCCTTCTTCCGACCCGCTTGTTCAGAAGAATTTCAAGCCAACGGCTCGGCATCTTTTTAAGCAACCGCTTTCTCACTTCAAATGCGAGCCAGTTAAAGAAAAGATAAACTAAAACTGCAATACCGATTATTATAAAATAAAAAACCCACTCGTCAACAGCCAGAAATTTATCAAACAGTGCTTTCATTACTTTTTCGTTTCGTATTTTTGAACTTCTGATAAGATTATTAAAAAAGATATTTACTAATATAAAGAAGTGGCGCTTTAAGTTCTAACTTGCACAACGAAACTAAAACTACGGTTCGTTTGTCTAATTAAGTATGAATACATCAGTCTCAAAGCAGATATTACCCTTTTTTGCAATATTTTCGCTTTTTTTCTCAACAGCAGTTGCGCAGCCCGGTTATAGTGATAACAAGTTATTGCTTGCTCAGCAGTTCGAACAATTGAACCAGTTTGAAAAAGCAAAAACTATCTACTTGGATCTTCATCAAAAATCACCGGGTGATTATTTTTTCTTAGAGTCTTTAGTACGCGTTACCAACAAATTGCGCAATTACGACGAGTCGCTCGGCTATTTAAATTTGTGGAATAACAACCACCCACGGGATGTAAACGGGATTAACTTACAGGGTAAAACCCTTCTGCTTGCAGGCAAAGAGAAAGACGCTCTTAAACTTTGGGATGATTTTCTGGAAACTGTTAACTACGACCCTAACCTCAGCCGTGTGCTCGCTTTTTCTGCAATTGACGCTAAGGCTTTTGATTCCGCAATCTACCTGTTAGAAAAGGCGAAAAAAAAGACGGGTAAACCGATCTATTTTCTGCTCGATCTCGGTTATCTTTACGGCTACACAATGCAGTATGATAAAGCAGCCGGTGCTTATTCAGAGTTGTTAGAGCTTGATCCTCAACAGTTCCCTCAGATCGATTCAAGGATTCGCAGCACCGCAAACAACCCGGAAGCTGCGCTCGAGTTTATTAAAGCTTTCGAGAACTTTGTGGAACCTTCACCTCAAACCCTCCGGATTTTGTTCTCGCTTTATCTTGATCAGAAAATGTTCGCAAAAGCAATTAACACCGCTTTATTATTGGAAAAAACCGGGAATGAAAACGGGGTTTCCCTCTACAGAGCCGCTGAAGAAGCATTTTACGGGGGCGACTTTGCCTCAGCCGCCGGCGCATACGCCAAACTTTTGGAACTTTACCCAAACAGACCCGATAAACCGGTTGTGAACCTCAATTTTGTGAAAGCGATGGATGAAACCCTGAACCTCAGATACATTGAACTGAACCCGGTTTGGAAACCTTATGACCTCGAAATTATGCCCCCAAGGGAAGATTATCAACCGGTTTTGGATAAATACAGCGAGATTATCTCACTTTTTAAAAATTCTGAAACTGCCTCCGAAGCCATTTTCAGAAAAGGGTACTTGCACTACAAACTTAAGGAATACGAAGAGGCGCTCGGTTTGTTCAACGAACTAATCACTAATCGACCACATTCTCAGTTTGCCGCAAATGCATGGCTTTATAAAGGGCTGATCGAGCTGCGAAAAAACAAGAATCAGGAAGCTGAAAATTGTTTTAAATCAGCTTCAACGGCATTTTCAACAAACCCCGATGTGCAAAACAGAGCCCGGTATTACCTGATGCTCTGCTATTTTTTCAGAGGGGAAACTGAGCACACTCAGGAACTGCTTACGCAAATTATTGCCAATCCGGCTGATAATCTGGCAAACGATGCACTGGAGCTTGCACCAATTCTTAATAAAAATTTTGCCGATTCACTCACTTCCCTTGTATTCGCAAAGGGCGAAAAACTTCTGCTGCAGGGGAATCTGAAAGAGGCTTTCACCGTTTTCAACGAATTGCGCTCATCAACTTCGAAAATTGCCGCCTGGATGGCTTTATATAAATCAGCCGAAATTGCCGCTTCATTGGATGAATCGGATACCGCAATCGAGCTTCTAAACGAGGCGGTAAGCGACCCAATGAACTTATTTGCGGATAAATCGTTATTTTTGCTGGGTGATATTTATCTTTTTAGCAAAAAGGATACTCAAAGCGCCGTTAAAGCCTACGAGCAAATCTTAATTCAATTCCCAAAATCTATATTATTCGATAAAGCCAGGGAAACAATATTATCACTGAAAAACAACTGAAAGATTATGTCGAAACGACTTCCAACCAAAAACGCCCGTTGCTCTTTTTGCGGGAGAACTTCCGATGAGGTCAGCCTTATTGCGGGCCCCGATGTATATATTTGTGAAATCTGTGTGCAAAGCTCCGTTGAGATTCTTCGCTCGAACATCAGCGCAGTCCGCCCCAAAAATAAAAAGGCGATGGATGTAACGCCAAGCCTAATCTTCAGCGCTCTCGGCGAGCATGTTATCGGGCAGGAAAGGGCAAAGAAAACTTTATCCGTAGCGGTTTATAACCACTACAAAAGAGTTACACAGGAAGATGTGTTGCACAGCCTGAATGATGTGGAAATTGAAAAAAGCAACATAATGCTGATTGGCCCCACCGGAACGGGTAAAACACTTCTGGCTAAAACCCTTTCAAAAATTCTTGATGTTCCCTTTGCAATCGCCGATGCAACCACAATAACCGAAGCCGGCTATGTGGGCGATGATGTTGAAACCGTTTTGGTGCACCTGCTTCAGGCTGCCGACTACAACTTGGAAAGAGCACAAAGAGGTATAGTTTACATCGACGAAATTGATAAAATAGCGCGCAAAAGCGAAGGCTCTTCAATCACCCGTGATGTGTCAGGCGAAGGGGTTCAGCAGGCTTTATTGAAAATTCTGGAAGGGACGGTTGCAGGCGTCCCCCCAAAAGGCGGAAGAAAACACCCCGAACAAAGCCTGATCTATGTGAACACAAGAAACATTCTGTTTATTGTTGGCGGCGCTTTCGAGGGAATTGAAAAGATTATCGCTAACAGAATCAACCAGAATAAAATGGGCTTCGGTGCCGATGTCGCAACTGCCAACCACTTAGATGACGACGAACTTATAAGCATGGTAAAACCTGAAGATTTACTAAGGTTTGGGCTTATCCCCGAGTTAATCGGTAGGGTGCCGGTGCTTGCACCACTTCACTCACTAAGCAATGAAGCGCTCGCTAATATTCTGCTCGAACCAAAAAATGCGATCATTAAACAGTACAAAAAAATGTTCGCTATGGAAGATGTTGAATTAGAATTTGACCCGCTGGCTATCAACGCAATCGTGCAAAAAGCGATCGAACGGAAAACAGGCGCCCGTGCACTCAGATCGATCGTTGAAGAGTTTATGATTGATATTATGTTCAACCTGCCCGACAGACCTGAGATCGGAAAAGTGCTAATCACACGGGATGTGGTGATGGATGGCGCTGACCCTATTCAGTTTGAACGAGAGAAAAAATCGGCGTAAAAATGCGTGCCCGCCGGGCGGCTCTAACTCTGTCGTTTCTTAAAATTCCTGCTAAACAGGCGGCTCCCGTTAGAAAGCGCCGGCTCCGGAAGACGGTTACTTCACTATCCAACATAGTCTTTTCCCCTGAGGTATTACCCGTTAAGAAAGCCCCTTTCCGGCGGGCTGTCTTTATTTTTTTATTCTTCTTTTTTGCTTTCGATGCTGCGCCCCAAAGCAAAATATTGATACCGATGGACCTAACACAAACAGACCACCTGAAAGCATACGGAATAACCTACCGCGCCCTTGAGAAAGGATACCTCGCCGATTGGCTGCTTAACTATCGGGGCGGCTCGTTCGCAATCGATTTTTCAGATGAAATGGTGCTCGACTGCAGGCTGCAGGGCGTCTCTTTCGAACTATTGGATGCCGCAGCCACTGTGGATATATACTCTTTCGTGCAACAGGAAGACCAAAATATGGATGTGGTGCGCTTGGAAAAAGCTCCTAAAGTTGCCGTTTATGTGCCCCCGGGCTTCCACCCATGGGACGACGCTGTTACACTCGCTCTTGAATACGCAGGGATCCCGTACGATAAGTTCTGGAATGAAGAAATTCTTCGGGGAGACCTCGCAAAATACGACTGGCTACACCTCCATCACGAAGATTTCACCGGGCAGTACGGAAAATTTTATGCCTCGTATGCTAACGCACCATGGTACATCGAAAATCAAAAAAGATATGAGGACGATGCATACCGCCTGGGCTACGCCAAAGTCTCGAAAATGATGCTCGATGTGGCTAAAATGATTAAAAATTTTATAGCCTCCGGCGGATTTATGTTCGCGATGTGCTCGGCTACGGATTCTTACGATATCGCTCTTGCTGCCGAAGGGACTGATATTGCAGCCGAAATGTTCGACGGCGACCCCGCCGACCCCGCCGCACAAAACAAGTTGGACTATTCGAAAACCCTCGCGTTCACCGATTTCCTCCTTGAGCAAAATCCCTATGTATATGAATACAGCGATATCGACATTCAACCATCGGAAATTCTTGACTACGGCAACGACTATTTCACACTTTTCGAGTTTTCTGCTAAGTACGACCCAATCCCCACAATGCTGACACAGTGCCACACCAATGTGATTAAGGGGTTTATGGGCCAGACAACCATGTTCCGGCGCAACCGTGTGAAGAAATCGGTTATTGTGCTTGGAGAAAGAAAAGATACCGATCAGCTTAAATATCTGCACGGCACTTTCGGAAGAGGTTTTTTTTCCTTTTATGCGGGGCATGACCCTGAAGATTATCAGCACGCTGTATCTGACCCACCGACCGATTTAAATCTACATAAAAATTCACCCGGCTACAGGTTGATATTAAACAATATTCTCTTCCCCGCTGCAAAAAAGAAAAAACAAAAAACCTGAGGCGCTTTTCAGGTTGAAATATGAGGCACCACAAGCTGTGGAAGGAAGTTTCACGCTTGGAAGAAGAAAGCTTCATAATTGGATGAAGTAAACACCACAGACGGAGAAAAAAGGTTTCACCGGCTGAGGAAAAAAAGGACACCACAAGTTGATAAAGAATTCCCCACATAACCCGCTAAAGAAGTACCCCACTATTTAACAAAAAGCTTCCCTCCGCACGATTAAAAAAACTTAAATATAAGCTTTTGCCGTATTAACCGCCTCTTCAATGGATGAAACAAAGGTTAACTTCATTCCTGTTTTACCTTTAATTTCCTTTCCGTTACCTTTGGGGATTATAGCCGTTGTGAAACCTAATTTTTCAGCTTCCTTAAGGCGTGCAAGAATTTGAGGGACACCCCTGATCTCGCCTCCAAGCCCCACTTCACCAATTACAATCGTGCCAACAGGCAACGGCTTTTCACGAATTGAAGAGACAACACTAAGACAAATCGGCAAGTCGGAGGCTGGTTCATCTATCCGGATACCGCCGGATACATTGATGAAAACATTTTTGTTGGAAAGGTTCATCCGTGCCCTTTTTTCAAGTACTGCAAGCAGAATCGAGAGTTTTCGCTGGTCGAACCCGCTCGTTATCCGTGACGGGTTACCAAAATATGAGGGAACTACAAGTGCCTGAACTTCGGTAAGAATGGCTCTTGTCCCCTCGAAAACGGCTGTAACGCAACTCCCGGAATTAACCCGGTTCTCTTCGTTAAGAAACACACCTGAGGGGTTAAGCACCTCTTTAAGTCCGCTCCCCTGCATCTCAAAAACACCGATTTCGTTTGCGCTGCCGAAACGATTTTTAACCGCACGAATTATCCGGAACAGATTGCTGCCGTCACCCTCAAACTGCAAGACTGTATCAACGATGTGCTCTAATATTTTGGGACCCGCAAGCGACCCCTCTTTGGTAACATGCCCGATTATCACGGCGGTTCGGTTCATCTTTTTCGCATTTTCGATGAAAGCATACGCCGACTCCCGAATCTGCGTCACAGTACCCGGCGAACTCATCAGCTCGGGGTTGTTTACAGTCTGGATCGAATCGATCACGAACAGCTGAGGTTCTGTCCGTTCTATTGCGGCAAGGATTTTCGAAGTGTCGGTCTCAGCGAGTATCGTTATAAGCTCCGATTTCACCCCCAACCTCTCGGCACGAAGTTTAATCTGTTGAAGTGATTCTTCCCCGGTAACATACAGCGAAGGTTTCCGTAGCGCCTCTAACGCCTGAAGCAAAATGGTTGATTTGCCAATTCCCGGCTCGCCGCCCAGTAAAATTACGGAGCCCGGCACAAACCCACCGCCGAGCGTTCTGTCTAATTCGCCAATTCCGGAGGAAAAACGGCTCACTTTTGTAAGCTCGATTGCCCCCAATTTCCCCATATTAAGATCGCCTGAGTACCCTTTTCGAACTGCAACTTCCGGTTTTTCCACCCGTTCTTCAGTAAAAGAGTTCCACGCCTCGCACTCGGGGCACTTCCCTAACCACCGGATACTTTCGTAGCCGCAGGAGGAACAAACAAATTTGGTTTTTTCTTTTTTCAATATTCTTTTAAAGGCTTCACCCGCCGAAAAACTTCTCTGAAATTATTTTTCGGCGATTAATTGTAAGAACCGGTAATCAATACTCTTTCAAAATTTTAACCCGCTCGAAAAGAGCAGGCAACACATCACCGGAGCGCCCTTTAAGAAAAAACCGACGGTTGTGCTGGTGGTCTTCCTCATCGATGTTAACATCAACCACAATTGCACCCGATGAAAGCGCCGCAGAGGGAAGAAGTGCTGCCGGATATACCACACCTGATGTGCCGACTACAAACATCATATCACACGCCTCGCAGCTTTCTTCTGCTTTCTCATAAACTCCTTCCGGCAGGTTCTCGCCAAACCAAACCACATCGGGCCTGATCAATGCTCCGCAGGCACATCTTGGCGGTTTGCGGTCTTCAAGACGAACTTCACCCGTGAAGATTTCACCGCACTGTGTACACTTGTTTCGTGTTATGTTGCCGTGGAGCTCGAGAACATGCGAGCTTCCGGCACGGTGATGAAGATCATCAACATTCTGAGTGATAACAGTAACATCAAAATATTTTTCAAAATCAACTATGGCACGGTGCCCGGCGTTCGGTTCCGAATCATGAATTATTCGCCTGCGGTACTGATACCACTCCCAAACCATATCAGGGTTGCGCATAAAAGAATCAAAATTTGCAAGTTCCTGCGCACTGAATTTTTTCCACAATCCATCATCTCCCCTGAAAGTGGGGATGCCACTTTCCGCACTGACTCCTGAGCCTGTAAAAAATACAATCTTCCGAGAATCGGCGAGCTTATCGATCAATTCACCGGGTATAACAGCCGCTTCCGTTATCAATTTATTTTATCTCCTGTAAATCCGTTTTTTTGTATTGTTAAAATAAGTAAGGAACTAATCAAATAATGTGATTTTTTACGAAATAATTCCCAAACCCTCGTTAACACTCATAAAAAAAGAGGCTGCCGGGGGATCCGCTCTCCCGGCAGCCTCTCAAAAAAATTTCAGCCCATAAGTTAATTAATGATAAAAGCTAACACATACTTTCGAACTTCGAAGTTTTCGGTAGCCACAGCCCCTGCCGCAGTGTTAATTAACTACAAAAGTTAATACGAACTTTCGAGACTTTACTCTAAAAATAAGCTTCTGAACTCTTACTTCTTATTCTTTATTTCAGCAAGAAGTTTTTTGGACTCAGCAAGCACCGTGTTATCATCCTCATCCAAAAAAGGAATAGAGGGGATTTTGTTCAAATGAGTGCGGGCTTTATTGTAGTCTTCTTTTTCGATATAAGCCTTTGCAATCTCTAAGTGAAACATTCTGAAATTCGGGCGCAGTTGTATTGCCTTGTTAAGTTCTTTAATTGCCACATCAATATCACCCCAGCCCAAGCCAAGCGGCAGCCTGAAAATGTAAGGTTTTTCGCAAAGTTTGTTGTGAGTGCGCCCAAGTACATAGTGAGCCACCGCCTGCACATCGTTTCCTCCGTTGCCGAGTGCGATCGCCTTTTCAACATCAGCTTTAACGGAGTTTACCAACCCGGCAGCACTGAAAACATTTTTATAGAGCGCAATTCTGCCGTTGGCAATAGCTCTTCTCAAATATGTAATCGATTGATTTGGCGCTGCTTTAATCGCTCTGCTTGCATAGTTTTCACTTTTCTCGAAGTTAGTCATCTGTGCATTTCCGGATGAGTGCTCGCCAATATCAACATAGGTGCGGCTTAAGCGCCACAAAATTTCCCAGTTGTTGGGTGATTTCTTATCGGCTTCTAAAAACTTCTTAAGGGCGTCGTTGTTCTTAAATTGTTTAAGAGCAAGTTTGTCTCCCTCAGCCACTAAACTTTTCCAATCCTGTGCGTTTAAGCCTGAAAAAAGAAATAATAGAAAAAACGCTAAAAGAGAGTAAAATACTTTTGTTTTTTTCATACCTGTTTGCCTTTTCTGTTTGTTCACTTAATTAATAATTGATTTTACTGCTTCCACAAATTCTGTTCTGTCGAACGGGCTTTTAAGAAACGCGCGAACACCGTGCTCGCCCATGTTACCCGTAAATGCCTCTTCACGGTTCGATACTAAAATCACCGGGGTTTTGAAGTGGCTATCCAATGGGTTGATCGATTCCAAAAATTGCTCAGACGACATTAACGGCATCTCGTTATCCGAAATTATAAGCGCAGGCGCACTCTCCTGCAACAAATCGATCGCCTCGAAGCCGTTTTCAGCGCATTTTAGCTCATATTCAGTAAATTCCTGCGATACTATTTCGCGCCAAATCTCTTCTTCCTGTTTCGCCGATGTTACCAGCATTATCGTGTTTGCCGGGACAGGAATTGTGAAGTGGAACTCGCTGCCTGAATTTAGTTCCGAATAGAACCAGATTTCACCCCCGTGTTTATCGATTATCTCTTTTACCAAAGTTAAACCGAAACCGCTCCCTTTTTCACCTTTTGAACCCTCTTTCGAGACAAATTTCTCCATCGTAAAAAGGCTCGTCTGTTCCGAAGCGCTCATCCCCATTCCGTGGTCTTTCACCACAAATTCAGCCTGCCGTTGGTTAAACAGCCCAACCGACACTTCTATCTGGCTGTTTTCGTACGAAAATTTTATTGCATTATTCAGCAGATTTATAAGCGCCTGTGTTACAAGCCGTTCATCCGCACGGATGAATAAACTCTCGGGAACATCGGTGAGTATTTCAATATTTTTCCGTATTGCGTTGCCCGTAAGGCTCGAAACGCAGTTGTGCACCAGATTTATCACCGGTATGCGTTGCATTTCAGGCTTTAGTTTTCCTGTGCGCAGCCTCGACCAATCTAAAAGATAATTTATGAACTGCAGCTGGCTTAGTGAAGCATCGTAAATGTAGGTAAGATACTCCAATTTCTCATGTTTTGGCAGGTCTTCCTCGTTCAGAAGTATCTCTGCAAAGCCTAATATACTGGTGTAGGGGCCCCTTAAGTCGTGCGACAAAATGTTAATAAACCGGTCTTTCGATTCGTTAAGTTCCTTCAGTTCTTCTTCCGATTTAAGAAGTTCAAACTGCCTGAGTTTCAGCTCGTTGATGTTCGAAGTAATCCCCGAAATCATCACGATTTCTCCCTTGTTGTTTCTTGTTATGTGGCAGTTTTCCGAAACCCAGATTTCTTCGCCACTTTTTGTAACAAGCCTGTACTCATGCCTTAACGATTTTTGTTCGGGGTTGTTTTTCAGCTCATTAATCGCTTTAAGCACATTCATAACATCGCTTTTATGAACGATCGAATAGAGTTTACCGGGCATGCTGTTCACTTCTTCAACCGTATAGCCCGTTATTTTTTCCGCTTGCTCGCTGAAACAGAGTTTCGATGCCGGGTCGTTTGGGGCAGGGTCCTTCCAGAAGAAAAAATCTGCGTCGTCATGGATGTGAAGCATATCTTTCAGAGCCGGATCACTTAACTCATGCGAAACGGATGAAAAGTAGAAACCTTCGGCGGTAAACCCGTTAGTCTCTTGCCGAATTTTCATAAACATGCCCCCCCCGCTCACTTCATCGGAGGTGAAGCTACCGGCATAACCGTTAGCGAAGAGAGAGTCCGCCGAATCCCTGACCCCTAAGGCTGTCGGCTGAAATACATCGTTAAAATTCCGCCCCAACAATTTCTCTTGTTGCATCCGTTTTTCAGAATTCTGCTCTTTTACCTTTTTTATTCTGAAACGGTCATCCAGAGTTATCACGAAATCGCAAAAATGTGGCATTGACAGATTTTTCTAATTTTTGGAAAACAGTGTTTAAAATACTTCAATTAAATGAATTAAAAAAGAATATATTATCAATTAATCTGTTGAATTGCCCAAATTGTTATCGGAAAGGGGAGGTTTTAGGGTTATATTGCCCGCTGAATGGTGTATTGGAGTTACACCACACGCGGGACAATGGCAGGCAGCAGGAATTAATTACACATCAAAACTGATATTTTTTTGGTAGAACTTACTCCTCCCTTACTGTTCTATTTTGAGAGAAACTGAACTAACAAGCGTAATCCGTCAGTTTTGCAACCGTCGTCTCTTTCCTGACTATTCTTTCTTGAGTGAAACCGAACCGCCGCTCGTTTTGCAGATTACCCGGGGTCCACCGCCGTTAATATTGCCCGAAAACTTGTTTTTATCCATACTGACCCCCGTGGCGTCTAAATTGCAGCGCACCGAACCACCAACCGACTCAAGCGCAACTTCAGCTTTAAGGTCGGCTGGAACAGAAACCATAATATCACCGCCCGATGTCCGGCAGTTAATCCCTTGGTTCTCGCCGGTGTACCTCAGTTTAATATCGCCACCGGAGGTGCCAAGATTCACCGTACCTGAAGCCGTCTGCACATCAATATCGCCGCCGGAGGTGCCTGCGTCAACAGAGCCTTTGCCTTCTCTGATTTTAACATCCCCACCGGAAGTTTTCATTTCAACACTTCCGTCAAATTTTTCGAGTGAAATGTCGCCGCCGCTGGTTTTTGCAATAAGTGAACCGCTTAGGTTCATCATCTTAATATCGCCGCCACTGGTTCCAATCAACAAACTCCCCGAAATATCCTTTATCTCCACATCCCCGCCACTGGTTTCAATATTTGCGGAATATTTTTCAGGAGTTACCACTTCAATCTTCAGTCCTAAGTTGTTCACCCACTTGATAATCGATTTATTTTTAATTTCCACAAGCACCCCTGCGCTCGACCTCTCGGCGAAAATATCAACATATTCACCGGCTTTTTCTTTACCGTAAATTTTAACGCTCACTTCATTTTTATTCCACGAGCTGACTTTAACATCGGCACCGGAGGCATTAATCATCAATTTTTCACCGGAAGTGGCGGTAAATGATTTGTTCAAAAGAAGATGCTCAGATGACCCCACTGCCGAGCCATCGCCTAAGTTAACCGTACAGCCCGGTTGCGCCGTTACAAGTGTAAAGATTACAAAAATCAACAACAGTAATTTATATATCTGAAATGTCCGTCTCATTCTTAATTCCTTTTATTGTATAAGGGTTTAGACCACTAATTCTTCAAAAAGGTTGCTTATCCTCAGATATTTATTTTAAACCTTCAGGTATATATTTCAAATCCTCAGGTATTTATTTCAAATCTTCAGATAGTTATTTCAAAAGCCTTTCTGACAAGAAAAGCCAAGGATTTGCCCGGCAGCAAATTTTCCCATATTTATTTCCCAAAACCACGCAACGCTTGATTATTAACCTTTTTTCCCGTATTTTTGCAGACTGTTTATTAATTAAAAAGGTGAATCATGGGCAAAGGCGACCCAAAAACAAAAAGAGGCAAAATTTTCAAAGGTTCCAATGGCAAATTCAGACCTACACAGAAAGCCATTAACAGAGCCAAAAAGGAAGCTACCGCCGCTCCGGCTGAGCCTGCGGTTAAATAATTCTTCCCGGGGAAGTGGCATTTATACTAAGGCTTTCTTCTTCTCTTTCTTTTTAGCCCTCTCTGCAAATCTATTGGCGCAAGATACGCTAAAAAATTTCCATCCTAACGGAAATATTTCAGAAATCTATGTTTTGAAAAATAATGTGAGGGATGGGCTTGCACGATTCTACGACACTGAGGGGCACCTACTGAAAGAAGTTCCCTACACTTCCGGCAGGGTGGATGGCGTTGTTAAAACTTATTACCCCGATGGCTCCGTTAATCTCTCTTTTCAGGTTGAAGAAGGGAGGAAAAACGGCTCTTTTGAAAAATTTGACTCGCTCGGCAGTGTAGAGCAAAAACTGAATTTTTACAAAGGCGCTATTTTGGAGCTTACCCCCGTGCAAGAGCCGCAACCTGAGCCGGACTCTCTGCTTGCCGTTAAATATAACCTCTCTCTGATAAAACTTTCTAAGGAAGAAACTGCGCTGCTCGGCAGTTATGCTCCCAAAATACCCCCGAACGACCCGGCAATTTACACTTTTTACGACGAACCCGCCTCGTTTCTGAACGGTGAAGACGAGTTTTACAGCCGGCTCTTCTACCCCTCACGCGCAATTGAAGATGGCTTAGAGGGTACGGTTATTATCAGAGCACTCATCAGAACAGACGGAACTGTGGAAAGCACCGAAGTGGCGCAACCCTTAGGGCTTGGGTGTGAAGGCTCGGCAGAAGTAACCGTGAAATATACACTGTTTAACCCCGCAAAAATTAAAGGGCGCCCCGTGAATGCCTGGGTTGATATTCCCGTGGTCTTCAAACTGCCGAATAAGAATTAACGGCTTTTACCCCTTGAACCCAAACCTTAAAGCCTTAAAACCCGCCTGAATCAAAGGATCATCAATTTCACCGGCAATTACAAAATTATTAAACTCCCTCCGCAGTTTGTAGTTTTTCCTCAGCAGGTCAAAGCCTTTCCCTTTTTCCTCCGGGTTAAGCGCTGAAATTCGCTTCATATCTGCCGTGTCAGTTCCGGGGTTATAAACCGCCCTCAGAACATTTGCAACTTTCTCTTCAAAACTTCCGCTTGGGTTATATTCAATCCGGTTTTCCAAAACTGCGGGCAAATCAGGGTGCCATTTTTTTTCAAGACCAAAGAAATCACACATTGCGTCATAAACCATCGATGTGCCGTTTAACTTCCCTTCCAGTGAGTAACCCGCCACATGAGGCGAAGCAAAAAAAGTTTTCTCCATCACTTCAGTTGAAAACTGTGGCTCACCCTCCCACACATCCAAAATTGGCGTAACCGCTTTTATTTCAACAGCTTTCAGCAACGCACCACTTTCAACAACTTCCCCACGGGAGGCGTTTATTAAGATTGCTCCCTCTTTCAAAACATCAATATTCCCACGGTTCAGCAGATGAAAAGTATTATCAACACCACCTCTGTTTAACGGAGTGTGAAATGTTACGATATCAGAATTAATTGCGTAATCCAAAGAACAAAGATCGCTCCGCAGCCCGGCTCTTTCAAGCGGGGGGTCGTTCACCGCAACTTCAAATCCAAATGCCCGTGCAATTCTTTCAACCCTGCTGCCGATATTTCCGCAACCGACAATTCCTATTCTCTTACCCCCGATATCCCTCTTTTGCGTTGCGGCAAACTCAAAAAGCACAGTGAACACATACTCGGCAACCGCATCGGAGTTGCACCCCTTCGCCGAAGCGAATCCAATTCCCGCCTGTTGCAACCGGGGGATATCTACATGGTCGGTGCCGATTGTTGCCGTGCCCACAAATTTCACTTTCGAGCCTGCGAGAAGTTCAGAGTTCACTTTCGTTATCGATCTTATAATAAGTGCGTCCGCCTCTTTCACTTTCTCTTTTGTAATTTCACGCCCGTGGTAAAAAGTTGCCTCGCCGATCGAGCCAAAAGCCTCGGCGCCATTCTCTATATTTTCATCAACAATTATTCGCAAATTCATCCTATTTTCCGCTTATTGCACGCAAACTTAAGAAAAAGGGAGCCAATACCGAAAATTTTTCGCAATAAACCAAAATTTTGCACTTCATATTTTGTTTTCACACTAAATCAACTTAATTTAGGGTTGCTATTTTTAATTCTTCAATAAAGTTCTCAGTATGAATTTTACTACATTAAGAAACAGCGGCGTCAGGGTTTTTCGTATTAATAACCCAAGAGCCACCTCGGTTATTGCACCCGAGTTCAGAACCAAACTTATCGAAGAGATTGAATCTGCCGGAGATGAACCCGTTGCTATTGACTTTTCTAAAGTTGAATACATCGATTCTTCTTTCATCGGGTCTCTTGTTGCTGCCTATAAAGAAGCAATTGCTAAGAATGTGAAACTGAAAATTTTCGGCACGCGGGAGAGGGTCGAATCTATTTTTGAATCTACGAAACTATATACTTTGTTTGAGATTTATAAGAATTTTACGCAACTACAGAATGAATTGAATCAATGAAAAACGGCACTGTCTCACTAAAACTTTTAGCGTCGGAAGAATTTCAGTCTTTTTTTGCTGAAGTTTCAACCATAATTATTGAAAAACTTATAGCCGAACCCCACCCCGGCTTGGTTGAGAAATACCGTGAAGAGTCTGCTCTGCTTTTACATGAACTTTTCACAAACGCAATTATTCACTCCGCTTCAAAACAAGTGGAATTTACCTACGGCGTGGAAGATGACTACCTGACCATAGAAATGATTACCGAGGGGAAAGGCTTTGGAATTAAACCGGTTAACCCCGATGGCTCGCCCGGTACCACGATCTTCAGCCCGCCTTATTCAGGTATGGCAGGGCAAAATTTCATCCTCCACCTGGATAACGATTTTGAAGTGCTGTGTAAAGTTGAAAATGAAAACGAACTCACTCTCTTCAGGCAATGGCGGGAAAACCCCTCAGACGGGAATACTATGCCTATACCGGAACATTTCGGGCTGTTCATTATAACCTCTCTCGGGTTCGATGTTAACTACAAAAAAATGCCCGACGGCAAAAATATCTTCAGTATTAAACGAAACCTATCTTCTGTCTGAGGGGTGTTGCTGTGTTGCTGTGTTGCTGTGTTGTTTTTTACCACAAAAGTGGGATGAACTGAGTCAACGGTGAGTTGATTAAAAATTGCCACACTTCATATTCGAAAAAACAGATTGCCGTCCCTTATGAACCTAAAAGTATTTGCAACCTACAAGCTGCCGGGTAACCCCGGTGCACTTTTCGGGAAAGAAGGCATTTCTTTCAGCGAAAACTTGCTGCCGCGGCTTCTGAGAACCGAAGAACTTATTGAACAGGCTGCCGAAGCCGATGGCATAATCTCCCTGCTTGGGGACAAGATCGACGCTGATGTAATAAACAAACTGAAAAAATGCCGTGTTATCGCAAATTATGCCGTTGGTTTCAATAATATCGACCTTAACGCCGCCCGCGAAAGAGGAATAACAGTTACCAACACCCCCGATGTACTTTCAGCAGCAACCGCTGAGATTGCCTTTCTTCTGATTCTTGCCGCCGCACGGAACCTTAACGCCGGTGAAAAAATGATGAGAAATAAGGTTTTCTTAGGGTGGAGCCCCGAATTGTTGCTCGGCTACGGCTTGGAGGGGAAAACTCTCGGCTTGGTCGGCGCCGGACGAATTGCCCAAAAAGTCGCGAAAATGGCTCTCGGTTTCGGAATGAATATTATATACTTTTCCCGCTCGGTTAAACCCGAAATGCCCGGCAGGTTCGTTCCGCTTAGTGAACTAATGGCAACTTCCGATGTTATTTCGCTGCACATCCCGCTTGACGAAACCACAAATAACCTTATTTCGGCAGACTTATTAGACCTGATGAAACCCTCCGCAATTTTTGTTAATACTGCCCGCGGTGAGGTAGCGGACGAAAAACACCTGATTGCTCTGTTGAAAAAGAGAAAAATTTACGCCGCCGGCTTGGATGTTTACACAAATGAACCAAATTTTAATCACGCACTTACTACCTTGGATAATGTTGTTCTGCTGCCGCACATCGGCAGCGCAACTTTCGAAACACGCACAGCTATGGCGCACTTAGCTGCAAATAATGTAATTTCGGTTCTGAAAGGCGGTGAACCCATTACTCCCGTTGCATCGTAAAAATTCCCGGCATTTTTCCCGTATTTTGTAAGTTTTTACCTCATCCCTTAAATCGAGGTAGTTTTTATTATCTTCACCCTTTAATTATAATAATTTTTAATTTTTATCTTTTTTTGTGTAAAATAAAATTAATTTTGTTGTTGAAATCTGTTACAATTTTTTTTATATTCGTACAGATAATTTATTTAGACTTTTAATCTGTTTTTTTATACAACCTTCTTTTTTAACCGACGGAATAGTGAGTTCTTATGAGATTTTACATTCATTCACCGGAGGAAAGTAAAAACTTCCGCCTGTTTACCACACCTTTTTTCTGTGGCACTGAGCCTGTGGCACCCGACGAAACACTTTTTCCTACAGAAATCGATTATTCTTTATTCCCAAAGAACTCCCAGCGACTGTTCATCCTGTTCGGCATCACTGAGTACAGGCAAATCCTGAACATGAGCTATCTGACATTGCTTTTAAACAGCAAAACCAGAAGAATTACCCTTGACAGAACACGCGAAGTTATTGCCGAAATTTTTTACGGTGAAAACGGCAGGGATTTACAAGATCTGGCAGTTACTGACTCCGCGCAAATCAGAGATACTTTCCCCAAGGTTATGTTCCTCGGGGATAAAAAAATTGAGATTGACGCGAGAATTAAAGACCTGTTAAAAGCTCCGGTCAAAAAATTTTATTACAGATTCAACTCACGGAATAAAAAATTTATTTTCAGCAGACCCTGGATAAAAAATTTATATCATCTCTATAACCTGCTGGTTTTCCTGCCGGATGAATACTCCGTAAATGTGCTGAATGCAAAAGTAGGGATGAAAGAACTGTTCGATTCTTTCAAAACGATTATTGCAACTGAAAAGATAGAGGAAGATTTTACCAAAGTTTCCATGCACGATCCACTCGCTTACATCGCAATGCGTTTGAAAGAGAGGATGGATGAATTAGACGAAAAATCGAGGCTGCTTCTTAAGAGAAGGTTCACAGACAGAATGGATATGAAAACCATAGGGAGTGAGAACTCGATCTCAGGCGAAAGGGTGCGGCAAATTGTTGTCTCTTTCATTCGTAAAGCAAAAAAAGAGTTTGTTCCTCTTGAACCCAAACTTAGAGAACACATTCTGAATCAACTGATTAAAAAAACGGTGCCACTCGAAACCAAATTTTTGGCGCGCCCGAGTTTAGACTCAGTGACATTTATCAACATGCTTACGGCGATCTATCCCGCGCTTCCGGTAGCAATTCAACGCCCCTACCTGGCGCAAAATATCTACAGAGAAGACAACCCTTTGTATGCCATCTATGTAAAGCTGAAAGCTTATCTGAAAAATAAAGACAGGGTGCCGGTTTCAATCATTATGAATGATTTCAGCTTCCTGAAAGACTGGGATAAAGTAAATCTGTTTAAGATTGCTTTTTCCGTTACTTTTTTCAAAATTTCTGAAGAAAAAGGCACCTACTACATTCGCGGCAGGCTGAATCTGCCGGAAATGGCTGAAAATATCCTCTGGAGAAGCGATGGACCAATGCATCTGAAAGAGCTTATCAAATCCGTAAAATCAACCTATGGAAGGGTTTATAACGATCTGAAGGTATCGCTTTGCCACATCAGAATGAACGATAATGTAATGCAGCTTGATAAAGAGCTTTTCGGGGTTGAAAAACACCTCTCCGTGCAGGGTGATCAGCTCGGCTCTCTTTTGAAAAAGGCTGCCGGCTTTCTGCAGAAAGAGAATAAAATGGTTGACGCTTCGGTTATATTTACAGAACTTAAACCCGAGTTCCCGATGCTTCGCTCGAAATATGAACTGGTGCACATCCTCAGGAAATCCGACGAAATTAAAGACCTCGGCTTCTTCTGCTTTATCCATAAATCGACTAATCTGAAAAACAGAATATTGGTGAACGACCTCCTGATCGAGGTGTTGAAAAAAAATAACAATGTTATGAGTGCAGCAGAACTGCTGAACGAAATAAACAAGTATCGGGTGGTAAGCGTTACCGGTTTTTCAAGTAAACTTAATAATGTGGGCTTCCTCGATGCCTACGGCGGTAATTTCTACGGCTTGATTGAAACAAGAGAAGAAAACATCAAAAGACTTTCCGGTAATCCACTGTTCATCTCTAAAGTTCTGATCGAAAAAGGTTTCCCCGAAAGCAGATTTTCTGACTTGGAAAAAATCTTCAAAGGGTTCGACCTTGATAAAATTGTCGAAGTTATTAATTCCGACGATTCTTTCGTGCTCTTCCCTCACCCAAAAAATGATAAAGACCGGCTTATCCTTTCAAAGAACTGGAGGCGGAACAAACTTTTCTATATCATTCTGAATGCGCAAAAGAAGCCAATTTCTATGGATGAATTTCAAAAATTCACACAACCCCTTGGGCATGATGCAAACATGTTAACGAAAATTAATTTCTATGCCCTCGGTCTCGACTATTTCAACGGCTACGCATGGGTGAAGCATAAAATTGTGCTGCCACCCGGCAGAAAAAGAAGAAGCAAGTTGCCTGAAAACAACTAATGAAAGTGGGCGGGCAAAGCCGGGCATAGTCATGGCACCGTTAGGCAAAGGCGGGCAAAAACGCCGAAACCATGTATTCGCTACTATGGAACGCCACCGGCATGCTCCGGCACAGGCGGGTAAAATCGCGTAAATTATTACACAACAAAAAAGGCTGCCGGAACCCGGCAGCCTTTCTTTTTCTGCGCTTTTGGCGCAATCAATGCTTAATTGTATTCTTCTTTAAGCTTTATCTTCCCATACATTGGCAAGAGTAACTATATTCCTGACCGACATTTCCATATCCTGTACCGCTACCCACTCAGTGGCTGCGTGGAAGTTATGCCCACCGGCAAACAGGTTCGGTGTTGGGATGCCCATGTAACTTAAGCGCGAACCATCCGTTCCGCCACGAATAGCAGATTGAATCGGCGGAATGCCCAGCCGCTTCAGCGCTTCTAATGCGTTGGCTTCAACCTCAGGGTACTGGTCGAGCACATATTTCATGTTTCTGTACTGTTCCTGTACCTGAAACTCGTAGCGCGCACCCGGGTAGTCGTTCACAACACTCTCTAACAGGTTCTCAAGGTATCTTTCAAATTCCTTCAGTTTTTCATCGATAAAATCGCGAATAATAAACTTCAGAACCGTTTTCTCCTCCATTCCGTTGAAGGCAACACAGTGCACATACCCCTCGCGCCCTTCGGTGGTTTCCGGGCAGAGTGTGTTTTTCGGCAGCATTTCCATAAACCGTGAAGCAACCCTGATCGAGTTAATCATCTTACCTTTTGCGTAGCCCGGGTGAACATTCTTTCCGTAAATCGTGATTACCACAGCATCGGCACTGAAAGTTTCCGTTTCAACCTCGCCGCGGCTCGAGCCGTCAATCGTATAAGCATATTTTGCCCCGAAGCCCTCCACATCAAAATGCTCGGTGCCTCTTCCTACTTCCTCATCGGGTGTGAAGCAGATTTTAATCGTTCCGTGTTTCACTTCCGGGTGCTGTATAAGATAGTTCAGGGCGTCCATAATTGCTGCAACGCCCGCTTTATCATCAGCGCCAAGCAGCGTGGTGCCGTCGGTGGTTATAATATCGTAACCGATCATACCTTTCAGTTCGGGGTTCGACTCAACATCAATCACCTTGGAAGTGTCGCCGGGCAGAACGATATCGCCGCCCTCATAATTTTTGTGGATAATCGGCTTAACATCTTTGCCGCTGACCGCCGGCGATGTATCAACATGCGCAATGAACCCAACCACCGGCACTTCTTTCGATGAGTTCGAGGGAAGTGTTGCGTAAACATAGCCGTGCTCGTCCAGATGTGCATCTTTCAGCCCCAGTTCCAACAATTCTTCCACCAAAATGCGGGAAAGATCCAGCTGCTTTTGTGTCGTCGGGAACTCGGGCGCTTCATCGTCAGACTGAGTATCGATCTTTACATATTTAAGAAATCTGTCAACTACCGTGAATTTATAATCCGGATTAAACATTCTTTTCTCCCGTTAATTTTTAAAAACAGATAACAATTATAGAAAAAAATCCCACAACTTTCAACTGTTTTTTCTGTCAGTCTTTTTTTATATCTTAATAATTGCAATTTCTTTTTATGAATGTCTTTCTTGTTTCACCATAAAACTCTATTTTACTAAACGGAAATTTTTAATATAGGTATAATCATGTCTGAACAAAAAAAGAAAACGATACTTTGTATTTCAAGTTACTTCAAAGGAAGTGAATTCCTGGTTGCCGCCCATAATTTTGGATGGCGCGTAATTTTTATTACTTCTGAAAGTCTTAAAGACGAAAACTGGCCCCGCGAAAGTATCGACGACCTCTACTTTATGCCCGATATTAAAAAAGAATGGAATATTGCCGACCTCCTGAAAGCCGTCAGCTATATTGCAAGAACTGTGGTGATCGACAGAATTGTTGCCCTTGATGATTTCGATGTGGAAAAAGCAGCTACCCTTCGTGAACACCTCCGTGTGCCCGGTATGGGTGAAACCACGATGAGATATTTCCGCGATAAATATTCGATGCGGATGAAAGCCCGCGAAAAAGGGGTGCTCGTCCCCGAGTTTGTCCATGTGCTCAACCATGAAATGATCAACGATTTTATGATCCGAAGGGAGCCGCCGTATATCCTGAAACCGAGAATGCAGGCAGGTTCCATCGGTATGAAAAAACTTGAGTCTCGGGAGGCAGCCTGGGAAATGATTAACGCCCTCGGCGATGAACAATCAGATTACCTGATGGAAAAATTCATCCCGGGCGACATTTTCCATGTCGATTCTATTATTCAAAATCACGAAATTCGTTTTGCTGTCGTAAGCGCATACGGCTTACCTCCGCTTGAAGTTGCACACGAAGGGAGGGTTTTCACTACAAGAACCGTGCTCCCCGGTAGCGAAGACGACATCAGAATGAAAGAAATGAACGCAAATGTGATGAAAGACCTCGGTATGAAAACCGGCGTTAACCACACAGAGTTTATTAAAGGGTACGACGGAAAAATCTACTTCCTTGAAACTTCCGCTCGCGTCGGAGGCGCAAATATCGTGGAGCTGATTAAAGCCGCAACAGGGCTTTCTCTCTGGGAAGAGTGGGCAAGGTTGGAGACACTTCCCGACGGTAAAAAATATAAAACTCCTAAACTGAAGAAAAACCACTCGGCGCTTATCAATTCCCTTGCGAAACAAGAGTGGCCCGATATGAACGCTTTTACCGAGCCGGAAGTTGTCTGGAGGCTTTCAAAACAATACCACGCCGGTCTGGTGATTTCTTCACCTAAGTATGAGAGAATTACCCAACTTTTGGAGGAATATGTCGGGCGTTTTTATAAAGATTTTTTCCATACTTTGCCTATGGGCGACAAAGCCGCCAACTGAGGTTTTACCAATAAATGAAAAAATTATCTCTTTTTTGGGCGCCCGTTCTCCTCGTTTTATTACTTTTTAGCGGCTGTCTTGAATACACACAGGATGGAGAAATTAACCGCGACGGCAGCGGAGAAATGAAAATCCGATACTCTTTCAGCGGTCCCGACATGCAAAAAAGGGAACTTGCCGGGCAGTACGACACGCTGAATATCCGCCGTGAGCACACCAATGAAGCCTATACCTTTAAAAAAATATCTTCCGGTTTCGACGAAAAAGGTAACTGGTTCGCAGAAATTGAAATTGCTTTCAAAAATGTGAACGACCTTAGCAAAGCAAAAATGTTCAACCGCTTCGAGTTTAACTTCACCGATGGTGCCGCTGGGCAGTATAAATTCACGCAATACATCCGCCCCCCTTCTGATTTGAACAAGGGGGGAAGTGGTTTTGACGAAACATTTTACTACCGCTTCGATGGTGAAGTTGTATCCCACAATGCACAAAAAGTTGAAGGCGACACCTACATCTGGCACTTCGCCCTGAACGAAATAGGTGACGGTAAATACATCGAAGCCACCTTTGCACCCGCCCCACCCTTTAACTATTTCTACCTCATCGCCGGCTGCGTGGTTGTGGTTATCGCAGCCGTTTGGGTTTTAATTAAGAGAAAGATGAAGAAGGAAAGCACCGCTGAAATATGAGGTAATGCTTCAATAATCTTTTGGCTTCAAATTAAGAGAAAGATGAAGAAGGAAAGCATAACCCCGGATGCGCAAAGAAACGGGCAGGGCGTCGCTTGGGTTTCGTTCAAAAGGGATGAGGGATAAAGCGGGTATCTTTTGGCTATTCTTATTCTTATTTAGGGCGGTTTAAAAACCTAAAGGTACTGTTGTTTCCGAAACAGCCGTAAAAAAATATCATTGAATGATAATTTTTTACTTTTTAATAAAATTTTTTAAAAATCTGTTTTTTATTTGGAAAAAATAAAATAACTTTACTCTTATTAATTAAAGAATTAACATTAAGATTGGTAAAGTTATGAACGACAGAGCTGTTACCGCAATTGGAAGAGTTTATAAAGAAACTCTTAATCAAAATGGATTACGGGAACTTTGGGAATTGTATTCTGAAAATATGTTTCCGGGAGTTAATCACACCATCATTTCCCCTGTTTTCAATATCAACCGTCAAGATGATTCACTCACCGTTTCTTTCTCACATGTTGATATCCGTGAATGCAGTGAGGACTCTTATGTAAAATATGCTTACCATAAAGATGGTACACGAAGTGGTGATATTACATTTACAACAAAATTTGGCTCTTTTGAGGACACTACACACTATAAAAACAAAAAAGTTGATACTATCCTTAATTTAGTTATACCCAAATTGCGCAAACTTGAGGGCGATGGATTAGATGAAGAAAAGGAAATCTTGTTACAAGTGCAAGCTCTTTGGCGCGAAAAGATTGTTGAGATAAATCGGCAATTATTTGACCTTTATTCTACTTTGGATAAAGAAAAAAAATCCAAGTGCGGATTGTCCGTTGTTTTTTTTGATCGCGATGAAATGATATTCCCAAATCGGTTTTTAATAATTAAAGAAGCCTTGAATGATCATGCAATTGAAGGTTCAAAAGTTTTTAACCATGAATTATCTGTAGGCGAGAATGCTAAATGTTCGATTTGTTTTGAAGAAAAAAAAGAACTACATGGATTTGCCTCACCATTTAAATATTATACTGTCGATAAACGGGGTTATTTGGCAAATTATTTTAATATTAACTTGGCCTGGAAAAACTATCCGGTTTGTTCTGATTGTACAACTGACTTTTACCTTGGTGGAAGATTTATCACCAATGAGTTAAGTTATTCTTTCTACGACAGACCTTTCATGGCCATCCCAAAACTACTTACTTCAAATCATGAACAGATGAAAAAAGTAGTAAAACTATTTAAAAAATACAATTCTGAAGTTAACTCTAATGTAAAACTATTCGAAGATAGAATAATGACCTTGATGGCTGAACAAAATAATTTTTTTAATGTTGATTTGATATTCTTTGAAAGAGATAGTAAAACAAAGGCTATTAAACTAAAAACCCACATTGAAGAAATTTTCCCCTCTCGTTTCAGGAAAATATTTGTTGAAGCACGAGATTATGTTGATACACACATAATATTTAAAGAATTTCTCACCTTTGAAAAAGAAATCGAAAAACGAACTGAACAAAAAAAGTTCTATAGAATAAATTTTAATTTCGGAAAACTTCTGTCTTTCTTAAATAAAGAAGACTATTACATAATTTACTCTGTTTTTAACGGAACTGAGATCAGTCTTCAGCTTCTTTATTCACAATTCATCAATAAATACCGAAAAAGATATGATAAAAAGTTTATTAAAAAGGAGGTCAACGGCAATAAATATTACTGGCGGGAAATGATTATTGATGCCATGGCGGTCATCTATTTTCTTAACTACACAGGTTCACTAAATATTATATCACAAAATTATGAGGCTAAAATGCAACAAGAAACGGAGCAAAAAAGCAAGAGAGCTATTAATATCGAACGCCTGCAGGAGTTTATCAAAGAAAACCATCTTTTCTTCGATAAAAAATATAAAGTCGGTATTTATCTCTTAGGTGTGCTGGTTCGACTTGTTATGAATACCCAATGGAGTGAACTTAAAAGCACTCCTTTTGAAAAAAAGCTTAAGGGCTATAAAATATCCGGAAAAGATGTAGGAAATATTTATGTTGAAGCACTTGCTAAACTTCAACAGTATTACGACATTAACGCTTACGGTAACCTAAGGAAATTAATGACTGAATATTTCAATCTATTAATGCCCGAAATTAAAGCAGCTCCATCAGCTGAAATTTCTTTCTATTTTGTTTCAGGAATTGAAACACAGTTCATTTTTAAACAACAATCTGAAACGGGAGAAAACAATGAGTAACATCATCAACAACAAAACTGAATTATTGTTTTTATACGACATCGAAAACGCAAATCCGAACGGCGATCCGTTAAATGAAAACCGCCCAAGGTTCGATTCCGAAACCAACACCGCTTTGGTTTCAGATGTCAGGCTGAAAAGAACCATCAGAGATTATTGGTATGAATATGAAGGATTTAACGGCGAAGGTGATAAAGACATTTTCGTCAGAGAAACCTTCTACCAGGATGAAAAAGACCCACTAAAATCTTTTGTAAAAGATGGTAAAAGAAGAGCAAAAGATTTTAACGAAGAAAAAAATGATATATTGAACAGATGTATCGATATTCGTGTTTTCGGTGGCGTTATTCCTCTCGATAAAAATTCTATAACTTTTACCGGACCGGTTCAGTTCCAGATGGGACGCTCTCTAAACTCAGTTGAGGTTATCACTGAACAAGGGACAGGCGCTTTTGCAAGCAAAGTAGATGCTAAACAGGATACTTTCCGTACCGAATACAAACTCCCCTACGCAGTTATAGGATTCAACGGAATTATAAATGATAAAGCTGCGAAAATATCTTTAATGACTGAGGATGATAAAAACTTGCTCTATAAAGGGATGTGGGAAGGTACAAAAAACCTTATTACCCGCTCAAAATTTGGGCAAAACCCTTTGTTGTTTCTTGCTATTACTTTTAACGGATCTTTTTACCTCGGAAGATTGAGACAGAAATTAAATTTGATCCCAAAAGAGAAGGAAGATTCAATTCGTTCTGTAAAGGATTATAAATTAGACTTGACCGACTTGATCGACGCTCTCAAAAAAGTTAAGGATAAGGTTCTGAACATCGAAATTCGTGTTGATCCCGACCTTAAAACGATTTATAACGGTAACGATGTTATATTAAAGGAAGGCAAATCAGAGTCTGTTGACGCCATCTTCCCGGCTTAAGCCGGACGGAGTATAAAATGAAAATTCTGATTTTTGATATCTCCGGTGAGTTCGCTCATTTCCGGAAATTCAACACTACAAGTTCACCCCTGACTTACACCATCCCGACACGGACAGCAATAACCGGGCTGCTCGGTGCGATTGTGGGTTTCGGAAGAGAAGAGTTCTACCAACATTTCTCTAAAGAGAAAGCTTCTGTTGCCGTTCAGGTAATCAGTCCGATAAAGAAACAAGGGTTTGGTTTTAATCTGATTAATACTGAATCACCTAAAGAAAATATGTTTAGGATTAAAAACAGAACTCAGGTGAAGTTTGAATTCGTTACTAATCCTTCGTACAGAATCTTTTTGGCTCTTAAAGATAAGAAGTTGTTCGATGAACTCGAAGATAGGATCAAAAGAAAAAGTTTCAATTTCCAGCCCTATCTCGGATTGGCGCAGCTTACCTCCGATGTTAATTTCGTAGCTACTGTTGAGGCTTCGGAAGTTTCTGCAACTGAAAAAGTGGAGATCATTTCTGCGCTCAGCATGAACAGGTGTAAAGGTGAAAATATTGAAATTAACCCTGATTTCAAATATTCCTCAGCAATTATGCCCGTTGAAATGATTATTGACACCGAAGATACAACTGTTACCCCCTCACCGGACGGCGGGCTTCCTAAGAACAGGAAAACAACTGAGTATGCGGAAGTGATTTATGAAACTACCGGTAAACCGATTACAATAACGGTTGATTCGTACATTAAAGTGGAAGGCTATGGAAATATCCTTTTCTTATGAAACTGATTCCTTCTCGCATCCGGGTGAAAGGTTAGGAAACCATTTAGCCCGGGTTACACTGAACGCGAAAACCGCCTTAAACCGTGCCCGTTTGGCTTTTAATATAGTGGATAATACCCAATTTGAGAGGGCGGTGCTTATTGCCGCCGCCCTTCATGATTTGGGAAAAGCTTCAACTGAATTTCAAAATTATCTGAACGGTAAGTCGTATAACGAAAAATTAAAGACGCATGCAAAAATTTCAGGGGTTATTGCTCTAAAAGTATTAGCTGAGGTAATTTCAAATGAAGATCTTAATCAAATTACATCTGACTATTTGTTAATGTTTACATATATTTCGGTGAAACGACACCATGGAAATCTTAAAAATTTCGAAGAAGAATTGGACTTGTGCGGAAAGGCTATTGAGGCTGAAAATCTTTCAGAACAACTTACTTTATTGAATCGAAACGATTTAGAATTAATTTCTGAATTGATAGAAGCTCTAATCGGCATTCAAACTGACCTAAAATATCTGGTTGAAAATATTAATGTTTTCCAATTGAATGATAGTACAGATATTACCATGAGTTCAGTAGAGTTCGAAGATCTTGACATTACTTCCCAACTCGAATATTACCTCCTCGGGTTAAGCATTATCTCTATATTGCTCTACAGCGATAAAAAGGATGTTATCCTAAAAGAAATGGATGTTACCCCGGAGCCACTTCCGCAAAATTTAATCGAAAACTACAGGGAAAAACAACATTTCGGCAAAAGTACCGCTTTTCTTGACCGAAAAAAAGATGAGGCTTTTTTTGGCGTAATTATTAATCTTGAAAAGCTCTTTAACCCCGAAAAACGGTTTTATTCAATCACTCTACCCACGGGCATGGGGAAAACTATAACTTCCTTTAAAGCCGCTCTTAAAATAGCTGAACTTGCCGGCGGTGAACGAAGGCTGATTTTTACCATTCCCTTTACTTCAATCATCGATCAGACACACACAATCTACGGGGAAATTATCGGTTCGGACGATTCACGGTTCATGATTAAACATCATCATCTTGCTGAACCCGTTTACAAAACCGGTGATGACACATTAGGCGCCGAAAAAAGTGAATTTTTGATTGAAACATGGGAATCTTCAGTTATTGTAACAACTTTTGTTCAGTTATTCGGAAGTCTTATCACCAATTCAAAAAGCAGGCTGTTAAAACTTCCCAACCTTGCGCACTCTGTTATTGTGCTGGATGAAGTTCAGAACATCCCGTATGAACACTGGGAACTGATAAACAATGTTCTTAAGGCTTTTGCAAAAGTTTATGATATTTATTTTATTCTTCTGACCGCTACGCAACCCCTTATTTTCGAACCGGAAAAAGAAATTACCGAACTGGTGCCTGACTATAAAAGTTTTTTCAGACTGTTCAACAGAACTAAAGTACAATCCCTTCTGAATAATCCTTTTGAAACCGTTGAAGATCTGGGCGAACATCTTCTGAATTATGCCGCAGAACACCAACAAAAAGATATAATGGCAATCTTAAACACAAAAGCAGGTTCTGCCGAACTTTTTGAATTTATCGCTAATAACCTGCCTGATGAAAACATCTATTATCTTTCAACTTCGGTTTCACCATACGAAAGGAAAATAATTATTAATGAAAAAATCAAAAAAGATAAATCGGGCGTAAGGAAAATTCTAATCACCACTCAACTGGTTGAAGCAGGGGTTGATATTTCCTTTGATACTGTCTTCAGGGAAATTGCACCGATCGATTCAATCCTTCAGGCGGCCGGAAGAGCCAACAGGTATAATGAAAATAAGGAACCCGCTGATGTATTTATTTTTCAGTTTAACAGTAGTGCTGACTTAAGTGCCAAAGTTTACGGAACCGCTTTAATCAGCGCATCTAAAGAATTGATTAAAAAATTTATTTCTGATAATATTGAAGGGCTAACTGAAGAAAAATTTCTCGATTTAATCACTGCCTATTTTGACGATCTCAAGAACAGAGCTGATAATTTGAACTCTGAAGTTCTTCAAAATATTCGTGAACTTAATTACCAAAAAGTGGGGGAATTTAACCTGATCGAAGAGGTTGGAAACCCCGTATCAGTTTTTCTGTTTCTGAATGAAGAAGCCCGTTCACTTTGGATGCAATTCAAAAAAATTATTATGTCGGAAAAACATTCGTATGAAAAGAAAAGAGAATTTTCATCAATCAAAGCTAAATTTTACGATTATGTCATCTCCGTTTCCGTAAGAGAGAGCGACAGAATCAGCATTTTCAATCGTGAACCTGAATTTGGTTTTCAGATTTGGGACCCTCAATCCGGTGATAATTTCTATTCTTATTCTCCTGACGATTTCAAATTTAACCGCGGTTTTATAAAGCATTCTTCTTTTGTTCTATGAAGAAAATTGAGCACGCAATTTTTCATTGCCCGGGTATTTCACTGAAAACAAGGGACGCAGTTAAGCTTCGCGGATACATCGGAAATCTGTTTAAAGAGCGATCACCACTTCTTCATAATCATCTCGAAGATGGTTCTCTGCGCTACAGATATCCTTTGGTCCAGTATAAGGTGGTGGATAAACAACCCTTCATTGTCGGATTTGAAGAAGGAGCCGGATTACTCAGAGAACTTTTTGTGGAAATTAAAGAGTTAGTGATTGATGGTATTATTTACCCTGTTTCTGAAAAATTCATCGGGTCCGATACAAGATATATCGGTGTTGACGATCAACTGCATTCATATAATTTTGTTACCAATTGGATGGCGCTAAATGAAGTGAATTTTAAGCGATTTAAAAATGCCGCTCATTCTCTCGAAAGGCATGAAATGTTGAATAAAGTTCTGGCGGGTAACATTTTGAGCATGTTCAAAGCATTTGGCTATTTTGAAGAGAAAAAAGTTCTCATCTACACAGATGTTCGCGGTGATCATTCCAATTTCAAAGAGAACAAAATGCTCACTTTTCGCGGTTCTTTTATGGCTAATCTCTATTTACCCCCGCTTTGTGGCGTGGGGAAAGCGGTTTCAAGAGGTTTCGGAACCATAATTGAAAAAGGTACACCCATTGTATCTTACAGTTGATTCCCGTGGTGCTTATATTCATGTTAAAGATAACATGTTTGAAATTATCATTCGTTCAGGTGTTACAGAACAAAAACGGCTTTTTGCCCCTTCAAAAATTACTACTCTTTCTATTGGGCAGGGTGCAGCACTTTCCGGCGCAGCGGCAGAGTTAGCGTTAAAATATAACATCGATATTATTTTTCTGGATTCGTTCGAGCACCCTGTCGGAAGAGTTTGGTTCCCGGGGCTGGGTTCTACAACAAAAATACGAAAAGCGCAACTGCTTGCTTCAGTTAACCTTGAAGGATTAAGAATTGCCGCTCAATGGCTGAAAGCTAAAACAGAAGGACGCCTCGATTTTATAGTCAGACTGAAAAAACACCGACCCGAGAAAAGACGCCTGATAGACGAAAGCGTTTCAATTTTAAAAGATGGAATCGAAAAATTTGGGAATTTTGACCCTAAGCTGCATGATGACCCGCAAGGGGTGCTCAGAGGAATGGAGGGAAGCCAGGGGCGGATTTATTTTTCTTTGCTTGGACAACTTATCCCCTCTGATTTTAAATTTGAGGGAAGAAGCATGCGCCCGGCGAAAGACCATTTCAACGCCTTTTTGAACTACAGTTATGGCGTCCTTTACGGTAAAATTGAAAAGGCTTTAATTATAGCAGGGATTGACCCCTACTTAGGGTTTCTTCACCGCGATGATTATAACATGCTTAGTATGGTTTACGATTTTGTGGAGCCCTTCAGGGTTTATTGCGAAGAAGCTGTTTTCAAATTATTTTCCCAAAAAAAAGCCGCTCTAAAACATGCTGATAAGATTCTGGATGGGTTTCAACTTAACAAAGAAGGGAAAATGCTGCTTCTTGAAGAATTAACTAAAGTGTTTACAGAGAATAAACAAAAATACAGAAACCGTAGTCAGGCAGTTGATAACATAATACGCCTTGAAGCCCATGCTACCGCAATGAGGTTGCTTAAACTTGAGTTTAATCCCTCTGATTTTGAATACATCTTCACTTCAGATATGACGGAATCGATATGATTTGTTGGGTTTTATATGATATTAAAAATGATAAGACCAGAGGAAAGGTCGCAAAAGCTTGCCTTCAAACCGGGTTACAGAGGGTGCAGTATTCCTGCTTTGTCGGGGAAATAGATGAAAACGAAAAGGATACACTTCAAATCAGAATTGAGGAACTATATAACGAAGATGAAGACAGTATTTACATCTTCCCGATGAATCGAAAAGATTTTTATCAGACTGTTTTGCTTGGGCAGGCTTTCGATAAAAAGTTGGTGTCAGGTGATCTCAAAAACTTGCTGTTATGAAGTTATCTTCAGTGTTATACCATCAGTGAAATGTCAATATTTTCAAGTTACATTTTTCATGCTCAGGTTCGGAGGCTATGTTTAGCGTAACTCCCACAGTGATAATTGAATATTTATATTGCCCGCGCTTCACATATTTTGAACATGTACTAAAAATTCCCCAATTCGAAGAAAAAAATTATAAAGTGATGAAAGGGCGGAATATTCACGAGGAAAAAATCACCTTAAGCGCCGATTACTTAAGAAAAAAAATCGGGGTTGAAAGCAAAATCGTAGATGTTTATCTTTCTGATGATATTTTAAGGGGGATTGTTGATGAAGTATTGTTTCTGAAAGATGGAACCGCAGCACCTCTTGACTATAAATTTGCTGTGTATGATGGGGTTGTCTATGATACTTATAAAACACAATTGTATTGTTATTCATGGATGATTCAAAAAAAAACCAACCGAAAGGTGGAAAAAGGCTTTTTGGTTTACACGCGGTCTAAAAATAAACTGGTTGAAGTGCCGGTAACTGAAGAAAATATGTTATTTGTGTATAAGGTCTCTGAAGAGATTCTTGCATTAGTACAGAACTCATTATTACCCGATACAAAGGCAAATTTCACAAAATGTAAACAATGTACATACAGGAATATTTGCCCAAAATAGGCGTTCCGCCCGGCTGTTTTTTTTCTTTTTAAGGTTGAAGATTGTTATTTTATTGTTTTATAAGAAGTTACGGGAATAATATTTTACGGGAAGAGCCGTTTTTTATCCGGTTTTTAAGAATATTTTAATGTTGCAGGGGGGGGAAATTACAGAATCAAATATGTGTAAAATGCTTATATTTAAACTGTTAAAATTGACGGCTCTTCAAAAGCATGATCCATCAAAACAAGGATTGAAACATATTGGAAGCGGCGATTTAACGTTAACCGGCGCTGCCTTCAAAAGCATGATCCATCAAAACAAGGATTGAAACTTACTTGTTGTATTGTAGCCCAACCATAGGTATTATCTTCAAAAGCATGATCCATCAAAACAAGGATTGAAACACTCTAGGCATAGAAACATTGGGTGGTATATTAACACTTCAAAAGCATGATCCATCAAAACAAGGATTGAAACTTGCTAATAAAAATATTGCAGAAAGTTTAATATTTACTTCAAAAGCATGATCCATCAAAACAAGGATTGAAACGGATTACCCATTTTGTACGATATGCTTGCGTTGGCTTCAAAAGCATGATCCATCAAAACAAGGATTGAAACTAAAAGAAATCCCTTGCCGTTTGTACTGCATTTACTTCAAAAGCATGATCCATCAAAACAAGGATTGAAACAATTAGAAGTTTTAGCTTCTATTAAATTAAAATAACTTCAAAAGCATGATCCATCAAAACAAGGATTGAAACTTGGATTGTTGTTCTGCACCAGTGCCTGTATCATCATCTTCAAAAGCATGATCCATCAAAACAAGGATTGAAACACATCATCATTCCTCGTTCACAATGGATTAATTATCTTCAAAAGCATGATCCATCAAAACAAGGATTGAAACCCTGATAACTCTTCATTGTTCATTAATCTGTCAGCAACTTCAAAAGCATGATCCATCAAAACAAGGATTGAAACTCAATTTTCATCTGTCTTCCGTAAGCTCTGCAGTTCTTCAAAAGCATGATCCATCAAAACAAGGATTGAAACTTTTGTTATTAGTCACCCGCCTGCCTGACTATACAACTTCAAAAGCATGATCCATCAAAACAAGGATTGAAACACCCCCGCGTCTTCCAGTAACTTTGTGCTTCACTCACTTCAAAAGCATGATCCATCAAAACAAGGATTGAAACACATCACAACACTCATCTTTGATTTTAAGATTTGGACTTCAAAAGCATGATCCATCAAAACAAGGATTGAAACGGAGGGCTTTGGGGTTGCTTTTCAGTGCCCTGTAAACTTCAAAAGCATGATCCATCAAAACAAGGATTGAAACATTTTTTCCAAACATACAGGGCACGCGTCGGGCATGCTTCAAAAGCATGATCCATCAAAACAAGGATTGAAACTTTACCAAAGCCCGTATGAAAAACACCCCGCTTATCCTTCAAAAGCATGATCCATCAAAACAAGGATTGAAACGAGGATCTCCCGCTTGACGAGAGTTCCTACTAAAACTTCAAAAGCATGATCCATCAAAACAAGGATTGAAACTATATTTACATCAGAAAATTTGAAAATTTCAAACAACACTTCAAAAGCATGATCCATCAAAACAAGGATTGAAACCAAAATTTGCCCGTTTGAATAACCGTGCCCGTTTACTTCAAAAGCATGATCCATCAAAACAAGGATTGAAACAGTGTTTTTCGCATAAATTCACGCAAACTACGATAGCTTCAAAAGCATGATCCATCAAAACAAGGATTGAAACTTATCCCCAAAGATAAAAATATCGGTAAATGAAAAACTTCAAAAGCATGATCCATCAAAACAAGGATTGAAACCGGAAAATTTATGGATATTTCGCGGGTTGTATCGTCTTCAAAAGCATGATCCATCAAAACAAGGATTGAAACTTATTTCTATAGGGTTGAAATTTTCGCCCTCTACACTTCAAAAGCATGATCCATCAAAACAAGGATTGAAACTTCCATAATATCTCATCCAGGGCATCCTGATCCCCGCTTCAAAAGCATGATCCATCAAAACAAGGATTGAAACCAATTTCATCAATATCTTTATATATCCTGCAACTTCTTCAAAAGCATGATCCATCAAAACAAGGATTGAAACTGAGTGGACAAATTTTTCGTAGCACTCATCGCATACTTCAAAAGCATGATCCATCAAAACAAGGATTGAAACTAAGCATATTGTTATATATGGCTAACCAATTAACTACTTCAAAAGCATGATCCATCAAAACAAGGATTGAAACTCAACATTGTAATATTTATAAGTTCCACCGCTCATCTTCAAAAGCATGATCCATCAAAACAAGGATTGAAACTTCCACAATATCTCATCCAGGGCATCCTGATCCCCGTACTTCAAAAGCATGATCCATCAAAACAAGGATTGAAACTCATACTGGCGGGATGATTATCAGGCACATAATAACTTCAAAAGCATGATCCATCAAAACAAGGATTGAAACTTTCAATGTTAAATTCATTTATTTTTTTATCACTGCTTCAAAAGCATGATCCATCAAAACAAGGATTGAAACATTTCTTCAAACCATTGAAGTAGTTGATCTCTCATTGCTTCAAAAGCATGATCCATCAAAACAAGGATTGAAACTAAAATATTTTAACGCAAAAATCCATGTACCATTTTACTTCAAAAGCATGATCCATCAAAACAAGGATTGAAACTTTTTACTATTTCTTCTATTTCCCTGACTCCCTTGACTTCAAAAGCATGATCCATCAAAACAAGGATTGAAACCGGGCACACCGTACCATACGGCGGGCATACTATACCTTCAAAAGCATGATCCATCAAAACAAGGATTGAAACACGCTCCGCGATTACCCCCTTAAGCTCCCGGGCATCGCTTCAAAAGCATGATCCATCAAAACAAGGATTGAAACTAGGGTTTTTTCGCCGTCAAAGTGATCAGCGAAACTTCAAAAGCATGATCCATCAAAACAAGGATTGAAACTATGAACGAAGCAGCTGCAAGTTTGCGGCTGTATTCTTCAAAAGCATGATCCATCAAAACAAGGATTGAAACTATGAACGAAGCAGCTGCAAGTTTGCGGCTGTATTCTTCAAAAGCATGATCCATCAAAACAAGGATTGAAACCTATAGCACACCGGTACACCGTACCACACACCGGGCTTCAAAAGCATGATCCATCAAAACAAGGATTGAAACACAACAAATGTTAATTCAATTACATAGTCTATTAATCTTCAAAAGCATGATCCATCAAAACAAGGATTGAAACATTAATAAAAGTGGGAATGCCATAATAATCAGACAAACTTCAAAAGCATGATCCATCAAAACAAGGATTGAAACTAGTAGTATCTTCCGACCTGAAAAACAGGCGAATCATCTTCAAAAGCATGATCCATCAAAACAAGGATTGAAACTGTACATGATACAAATGCCAATAGGGTTCGACGCAACTTCAAAAGCATGATCCATCAAAACAAGGATTGAAACTCGAACTCTTTTCGGAGATTCAGATTTGATACCATCTTCAAAAGCATGATCCATCAAAACAAGGATTGAAACTGATTTCCAGGAAGTGCCGGAAAGGTTTCACATTCTTCAAAAGCATGATCCATCAAAACAAGGATTGAAACGAGATGGGTCAAGAGGAATGGAAACAGGAGAAGGAGCTTCAAAAGCATGATCCATCAAAACAAGGATTGAAACCCACACTGAATGTAATTATTCCTGACGGAGTGGAAGCTTCAAAAGCATGATCCATCAAAACAAGGATTGAAACACTTGTATTTGCAAATGTGTTATATTTACTGTTAGACTTCAAAAGCATGATCCATCAAAACAAGGATTGAAACATTACGGCGGTTCAGCCAATGAGATTGCGATCGTCGCCTTCAAAAGCATGATCCATCAAAACAAGGATTGAAACTTCCAGGTTAAGAGGTTTTCTCTCTTTTCTTGTGCTTCAAAAGCATGATCCATCAAAACAAGGATTGAAACAATTACTTCATTAATATAATTGGGTGGGAAACAAACTTCAAAAGCATGATCCATCAAAACAAGGATTGAAACTTTATGTATTCATGGAATAATTTTTTCTCTCCTATCTTCAAAAGCATGATCCATCAAAACAAGGATTGAAACTGCCGCCTGCTCAATAAGCGGGGCACATATCATCGTCTTCAAAAGCATGATCCATCAAAACAAGGATTGAAACCGCAGATATTGGCTTACCGCAATAATTACCTCCGCTTCAAAAGCATGATCCATCAAAACAAGGATTGAAACAAGGTATTTGAGGTGTGGAAGATAGCACCGAACCCGGCTTCAAAAGCATGATCCATCAAAACAAGGATTGAAACTCCTGCATACTACCTATTTAGACAATCCCAAAAGACTTCAAAAGCATGATCCGGCAAAACAAGGATTGAAACCCTTCCTATAATCGCCATCGTGACACCAAAAATTGCTCCAAAAGCATAATCCGGCAGAACAGGGTATGTAACCACATTCGTGAGACGGGATTTCTGAGGCACCTCTGCCTGCCAAACAATAATCCCGTAAAGCAATATTTAATAAACTTCAAATCCGGCGATTTTACTCTCTTTCTCCTCTCTAACCCGACAAATCATTCAACTTGTGAACAACACTATAATTTTAATATCGAAAATCCCGTTCGACCAACAACTCACATATTTATAATAAAAAAAGGCTGCCCCTTTCGAGGCAGCCTCTATTTTTTCAAACCGGGAAATCTTGATTAAAAGTTTAGCAGTTTATTTAGATTGTAGGCTTCAGTTTTATCCGGCAACCTTAGTTCGGATTTATTAACCTTATTTTTTATCGGCAAACTGTAAGTTTTATCCGGCAACCTTAATTCGAATCTCTCAACTGTAATTCTTACCACCAAACTTTAATTTTTATCTGTCAAAAGAATTAACTATTTTTTGTAATACTCTAACTCTTGCCCATCCAACTATTACAGCTAATCAAACTATTACAGCTAATCAAACTAACAAAACTAATCAGATTAATAAATTATTAACCCACCGACCAAACCGTCCTGAATGTAGGCGATAATTCCGTACTTCTCAAAAATTAACTGCAGGTCGCCTGAAAATTCATCCATATAATCAGGTTCACCGAGAAGAGCCTTCAAATCTTCGATTGATGTGTTCACACCGATTGTTTTCCCCTGTAAAGAAATCTTAGCAGTCGGGTCGTAAGTGGTTACACTGGTAACGGTGTTGTTCTGGTCGAAGTAAATAACTAAGTTCGGAGTTGAATATATCCAGAAAGGACCATAAGCATCGCTGTCTTCAGTAGTCGGGAGTTTAAGTTTTCTCAGCACTTCGTCAGAACTCATCCCAACAGAAATACCTGCCATCGAAACTTCACTACCTGCAACGGCGGCTTTAGCTTTGTTCCTTTCCCGTGTCTGAGGTCTGTTGCTGCTTGGTGCAGGGGTGTCCTTTTTGTCCGACTGCGGAGCTTTTTTGCCTTCAAGCACATCAAGTTTCTTCTGAGCTTCACCTGCATAGTATGTATCTTTGAATTTGCTGAGGAAGCTTTTCCATGTGCTTATAGCTTCATTTTTCATCTGACCGAAGGTGTAGGCTAAAGCCATGTTGTAAAGCGCTTCGGGTCTTGAAGGGTCAGCAGTCATGGCATTTTTGAAAATAGCGGCAGCTTCTTTGAATTTATTCTGTTCGATCTGTAAGAAGCCTTTTGTAATCATAACTTCGTACGATTTCGGCGATACTTTTTCAGCCTGAGCAACAGCTTCGGTAGCCGATTTGATGTTTTTGGTAAGCGTGTTCAGAATCGCTAAGTTAAGGTATGCCTGGGTATAATTCGGGTCAAGTTCCACCGCTTTGTTAAGCGCTTTAACGGCGTCAGTAAGTTCGGAACTCTTCAGATTATACTCACCTCTTTTGGTGTTAACAGTGAAAATGTTGGTGAAGAAATCAACTTTCGATACCATCATCGGCAGCAACACTTCAAGTTTAATTCCATTCTGATTAATTTTCTGCGAAAGAATTGCAACGGCTAAGTTGTTGTAGCCTTCTTTGAAGTTCGGGTATGCAGAAAGAAATTTGTTGAACGACGCAATCGAGTTCTTATAGTCGCCGTCGTTAAGATAAATTAAGCCAAACTCAAAATTTCTTGCATATTCATAATAAGTTGCAATGTGTTTGAATACTTCCACAACCCTTGAAGTGAAGTTCGGGTGTGTAACATAATTCATTGTGTGTGGTGTGTATTCAGCACCTGTATTGGTCATATAGTTGAACCATTCAATACCACCGAGTGGCGAGTATCCGGCTCGCATAGTGTAGAGCACCGCGTATTTATCAGCTTCAAACTCCTGATCGCGGCTCAGTTGCAACAATTGTGCTTCAGTAGCGTTCGGATTTTTCTTCATGAACTCGTCAGTTTTTGCCGGGTGCCTCATAAGAACATGTGCAAGTTCGTGCCCAAGAACAAAAGCCAACTGATCGATACTGTTATTTAATGATTTGAACAGCCCGGTGTGGACATAGATACTGTCGTTAATATAAGCGAAGGCGTTAATTTCTTCGTTCTTGATAAGTTTGAAGTGGATTGCACTCGAGCCTGAAAGCCCGGCAGCTTTATTCAAAACTTTTGCCACTTCGTCAACCATTTTGTTTTGTGGGGTTCCGTAAACGGCTTTTCCGTAGGTTGCCTGCGCAACACTATCCCAGTTTATATCGGCTTCATTCTTTTTTCTCTGTGCCGAAGTGTCGGTCGAGATGAATGATACAAATAAAATTGCAACAAGAATTGTTGAAAAAAAGTTAAAGGTTGTTTTCATTGTTTGTTTCTCCGGTTGATTAAAATTCAAATTGTTTAACAATTCTACATTCTGCCAATAGATGTTGTTCCTTGAAAATTTTGGATGTGTGATAAGCAGCATATCCGGGTGCCGCTTGCTGACATAACGAATCTGCTAAACAACAGAAAGAGTGAGGCGCAATTTATGAATTTTTTTGATTAATTTTTGGTGTAATCGTTTTATATAAAAAAAGCGCCTTTGTGGGTTCGGGCGCTTTTCAAAACTTATTTTATGTCAGTTACCTTGGCTATATCATCAAGCTTAACAAATTTTTCGTTAAACTTTACGGAACCCTTGTCGGATTTTACCGCTTTAATAATCTTTACCGAGGTGTGTGACTCTTTTTTCTTTCCTCTGGCTTTATCTCCAAAGGTTTGTGTTTTAGCCATTTTTTACTTCTCCAATTATCAAGACCACAAAAATACGGAATTGCAACGGAATCAGCAAATTTTTTCTTTATTCACACACTTTAACCGGAAAGTCGTTCATATACTCCCAGCTTACCGGGCGTTGTGGCGTAAGGTTATATTTCTGTGCAAGTTCTTTCACTTTTTTGTTCATGTAAAGATTAAGTTCTTTAACATTAATTATACCGTCTTTCTCGAAGAAATCGGCGTTGCACTTCAAACCTTCCATCAACGACCATGTGAAAACACCATGCCCCAATTCCCGTACCTCTTTAGCCGTCTGTTCCGCTTCGGAAGCGGCTATCACATAAAGCCCGCGGCTTTTTGAAAGCTCGATTATTGCCTTTTCAGCCTGTGGCCCCCGCATTGCGAACTGCTGAAGTGCCTGCCCTGACTGGCATGCGTCAATAAGGATTAGCTGCTTCTGCGCCTTTATTTTAAGCGACCACTCTTTAAGCTCCTGCCCGGTGAGTGCAAACGGGTCGCGCAGCGACGGAGCGCCGTAAATCTGCTGCACTTCATGGAGAATAAAAAAGAAGTCGGTTTGGTTGCCTTCTTCATCCTCGTCGGTTGCACCATGCCCCGAGAAGTAGAAAACGAAGATATCTTCGGGTTTTGCTTCCGCGGCGATTTCCTCAAAAGCCTTGCGCAGGTTTTTAATAGTAGCGTTTTCATCGTAAAGACCTTTAACTTTAACTTCTTTGTAAAGTGAGTTTTCGCCCCCTGAAAAGGCACCTATAATCCCTTGGGCATCCGCCTTTGCGAACGAAAGGTTATAGTTGCTGTTCTCGTATTTATCAACCCCCGCAGCAAGGATGTAGAGAGTTGAAGCCGGTTTTGGGGCGTCGTACTTAATCACAATCGGTTGGGATTTCCCCTCAAGCCGCCCGTTGCTGAAAGCAGTTGCCTTGAAGATATTGTTGCCCGGCACCATCTCTGCGGTGAAGTTCAGCCGAAGTTTATCCCCCTCTTCAAATTGTCTATCTTTAAAAAATTTAACATCAATCAGTTTGCCGTTTTGGTAGATTCGCACCTCATCTATCCCCCCGCCTTCGTTGGTTATTGTGGCAGTAACCACTTCTTCGGGCAGTTTGCTTACTTTTGAGGCATTTTCGGCGGACATACTTACTGATGGAGGTGTTGAGCCTTTGCTTAAAATATCTTTACCGGGCTCTGCACTTCCCACTTTTTTCCCCTCTTTCACAGTGCGGAAAAGTGAGGGAGCATAAGCTTTTTCAAAATTTGCTTCCAAAGGAATTATTTCCAAACCGTCAACATAATACAGAAGCCCCATTGCACCAAGCGAAGCATCGAAGTAGCCGTCGGGGGTAACGACTGCCCAGTCGGTTGTGTCAAAAGCATAAAGCGACATTGCCTGCTTTCCGGTTGCGGTTTCAAAGAACTTAACGCTGCCATCCATCTCGCCCGTCATAAAATATTTGCCTTCCGGGTCGCAGGTTATAGTGTTGTAATCGCCGGGTGTAACTTTTGCCGAATCGATTACAGCCCACTTTTCCAGATCGATAAAACGGACTTCTTTCCCGGCTCGTAGTGCTAACTTGTTTCCTGAAACAACGCCCCCGTATGGATTAATGTCAAGCATCATAAAATTATCCTGCTTGCCTGAGGCGATATCCCACATAATAATCATTTTCGAGTGGTAAGAAATTACCTTTCCCAACTCACGAGCGACCACATTCCCCAGTGAATTACCGTTTACCGAGAGCATGTAAAGGCTATCGGGGTTTATCCCCGTCCGGAAATCATCGTCACCGAAGCGCTTTGAGTTAAGGGTTTTCACCGTTTCGCCGGAAGCGAGGTCAACAAAAGGTATTTCCCCTTCCAACCGCCCGATAATCAGCTCTTTCCCGGTGGGTGAAAAACTGATATTATATATAAAACCGGAGGGAATCTCGAACTCGCGAATAGCTTTTCCTTTGCTGATATCCCACAGAATAACGGCGTTTTTATAGTCAAGCGAGGCAAAATATTTCCCCTGAGGCGCCACTTTCAAATCTTTAATCATGTAATTATGCCCAAAGAAGGTTTTTTCTTTGGTCATCGTTTCCATATCCCACATCTCTACATTGTTGTTCCCCATCCCAAGCAGCAAGGATTTTGAATTGTTAGTGAAGCCGATTGCTCCGACAGGATAGAGCAAACCGTTGATGCAGTGTTCAAGCTTTCCTTCCTCAAGGTCCCAAAGAAAAACTTTGCCGACAGTTCCGGTTGCTAACCACTTCCCATCGGGCGAAACAGCCATCGAAAAAACCTGTGATGTGTTTTTTAGTTCAACTTTCAGTTTTGCTTCCTGCGAAAGAACCGGTGCAGTTAAGAGTATAATTGCAAAAAGGAGAAAAATTTTCTTCATGACAACGACTAAATAAAATGATTTTTTGAGTGAATTTATTGCCGGTTGCTTGCGTGATATGTTTTGGTTATGCAATAAGATATCGCTGAAATCTGATATTACCGGGAAAACCGACAGTTTATACCGCAAAGGTAAGCAGATATTCTAAATAATACCATGTTTTTCGTTACATTTGGTGCCTTTAATGTCCGGCGGTGGGGGTGCAGACGGAGGGTTCAGTTTCGAAAATGGATGTGCAGGGCGTACCAAAGCCCCTCAATCCCCCGGCAGTTCTGCGATGTTCAGCCCCAAAATGGATGTGCAGGGCATACCGACGGGATTTTTCTCCCCGTTTCTTCGTAAATTTCACTTTTTAAATTAAATTTCTTTGATGCCAAAAGACATTAACAGCCCGCAAGATAACGATAACCGCAACTACGACTACACCGGAATTGAAACCGAGAACCGCAAAGAATATGGCGTAATTGCAAATATGATCACCGAAACCGGGGCAGTGCTCGATCTTGGCTGTGGAAACGGCTCACTCTTGCAGCTGCTGAATGATAAGGGGAAGTGCAGCCGTGCGGTTGGAATCGAAATTTCCGAAACAGGAGTTGAAATGTCGCGAAAAAAAGGCCTCGAAGTGATCATGGGGGAAATTGATGAACGACTGCCTTTTGGAGATAACGAGTTTGACTATGCCCTCTGCAATGTTACGATTCAGATGGTTATGTATCCCGAAGTGCTGCTCAAGGAGATGAAACGAGTTGCACGGAAATTGATAATTTCTTTCCCGAATTTTGGGTTTTACAGAAATCGCTTAGATATGCTGTTAAAAGGAAGGATGCCGCAACCGATGATTTTCGGCTATAAATGGTATAACACCGGGCATATTCACCAGCTTTCTATCGCTGACTTTAAAGAATTGCTTGAGCAAACCGGAGGGCTGGAAATTGAAAAGTTTTCGACCGTTTGGAACAACAACAGCGTGAAAGATACTCTAACCGGTATGTTCCCGAACCTTTTCTGCCTGCTGCCCATATTTTTGCTTAAGAAAACAAATTAATTTGAAGACTTCACCTTTACTCACGGGGGTATTTATTCGCTTGCGAAATTACTTATACACTTACGAAGTTACTTATTCGCTTGCGAAATTACTTATGCACTCAAGGGGGTATTTATGCACTCAAGGGATTCTGACAAATGAACAACCGTTGAAGTAACCTTTTTAGTAGGGATGCGCTTTTAGTCAAAGAATATTGCAAAAAAATAAACACCCGTTGAAGTAACCTTTTTAGTAGGGATGCGCTTTTAGTCAAAGAATATTGCAAACAAATAAACACCCGTTGAAGTAACCTTTTTAGTAGGGATGCGCTTTTAGCCAAAGATTATTGCAAAAGAAATGAACCTTATAGATAAAATATTTCAAACTGAGATACTGAAAAACAATCCCCCCGTGCTTGTGGATGTGGGCGCCTCGGGGAACATTCACAAAAGCTGGGCAAAATTTGCCAAATATGCAATCTGTCTCGCTTTCGATGCTGACGACAGGCAGTTCGGCTACATCTCTGATGAGTCCAAAGGGTTCAAAAAACTTTACATCTTCAATTCAATTCTTTCAGGGAGCGATTCGGAGTCAACCGATTTTTATCTGACGCAATCACCTTACTGCTCAAGCACGCTTCTGCCTGACAGTGAAGCCTTAGAAGAGTGGGCTTTTGCTGAGAAATTTAAGGTTAAAGAGAAAATCAGTCTTAAAAATGTTTCGCTTAACAGGGTGCTCGATGATCTTAAACTAAGCAAAATCGACTGGTTAAAAACTGATTCACAGGGAATTGATCTAAGCATCTTTAAATCGTTGCCTGAAAAAACACAAAAGCAAACTTTGGTTGTGGAACTGGAACCGGGCTTAATGGATTCTTACAAAGGTGAAGATAAACTTCACGAAGTGTTTGCATATTTTGAGCGGCTGCCTTTCTGGTTGGGCGCAATGACGGTGAAAGGCTCGCAAAGGCTGCAAAGCCGGTTAGTTGAAAGGCTTAACTTACCGCAAAAAATGCGGAATTTTGTTTATTACTCGCACAAATCTGCACCCGGATGGGCAGAACTTAAATACTTTAACGATTTTTCAGACCCTGCCGGTGAGCTTACAAAACGGGAGTATCTGCTCGGGTGGGTATTTGCCGTGCTTGACGGGCAATTTGGCTACTCGATGGTTATTGCCTTAAAGGGTGAAAAACTGTTCAACGACGCAATATTTAAAGAAATGTTCCGTTATTCTCAACAGCGGTTAAAAAGAGAGGTTTTCAAACTGAAATTCCTCCCCGCGGTTAAAGAGAAATTTTTGAAACTTTTCAGCCAATAAGGTTTTTTCCCGGCAAGGGTTTCCGGATTTGCAAAGGCTCCGAAATTTTCACGGGGTCGATTTACGGGGCATAACAGATATTTACAAGGCACAATAAATATTTACAGGCACAATAAATATAATAAGACACACACGAAAACACTCTGACAGTTAAAATAGAATGACATTAAATTTTTGCACATTATTTGATTCCAACTACCTTACACGAGGGCTTGCACTTCACGAGTCGATGGTGCGACACATCCCCGATTTTCATCTTTTTATATTTGCTTTTGACGAGAGATCAAGGGAAATTCTAACGGAAATGGCGCTGAAAAACACCACCGTTATCTCTCTGAAAGAGTTTGAGGATAAACATCTGCTCGCAGTTAAACCTGACAGATCGATTGCCGAGTATTGTTGGACTTCAACCTCATCAACAATTTTGTATGTTCTTGACAACTTTCCGGTTGAAAATTGCACTTATATCGATGCCGACATCTTTTTTTACTCTTCACCCGAGCCAATTTTTCAGGAAATGGGTGAAAACTCAATTCTGCTTACCGAGCACAGATATTCACCTAAATACAACAAAGAGGTGAAAAGCGGGAAGTATTGCGTGCAGTTTGTTACTTTCAAAAATGACGAAAAAGGAAGAACAGCGCTAACATGGTGGCGGGAGCGCTGTTTAGAGTGGTGCTACGACAGATACGAAGACGGAAAGTTCGGCGACCAACTCTATCTGGATGATTGGACTGAAAGGTTCCCCGGCGTTCATGTGATGAAACATTTAGGCGGCGGAATTGCCGCCTGGAATGTGCAGCAATACGATTTTAAAGTTGAATATGGTGAAGCCAAACGCACCGAGCCTGTGTCTTTTACCGGCACCAACTCACAAGCTGGAAGCAGTGAAAGCACCGGTGAGAACGACTCTGACGGTTCCAAAGTAGCCACACGCAACACTTCAACATCCACCAAAATTACCGGCAGAGAACTGACAACAGGCGAAGAATTTCCCGTAATTTTTTACCATTTCCACTATCTCAGGTTCCTAAAAGGCGGAAAGATTGAACTCGGAAGGCGTATTTTGAGTCAAAATGTATTAAATATCTTTTATAAACCGTATATTTTGAGATTGAATCAATTAAAAAAAGAAATTACGGCAAAATATCCCGGTTTCGACCCCAACGGTGCTCGCAAAAACAAGCTTCGTGCGGTATCTCCGGCGGTGTTTTTGTTCCGAAAACTTACAGGCGTTTATAATGTTTTTGAAGAAAATTCTTTCCTGAGGAATTGATGGCTTATTTAATCGATCTTCCGACCAACAGCGACGAGAGAGGTTCACTGACTGTTATTGAAAAGATAGTACCTTTCCAGATCAAAAGGGTTTACTATATCTACAATAACACAAAAAACCTCCCACGCGCACGGCACCGCCACAAAAAAACCGTGCAGGCTACAATCTGTATCAAAGGAAGTGTGGATGTTTATAACAACGACGGCACCACAAAACTTACTTTCAGGTTAGACAGCCCCTCGAAATGCCTGATCCTTGAACCGCAAGACTGGCACATCATGCACAATTTCAGCGAAGATGCCATCCTCCTCGTGCTCGCCTCTACTGAATATGACCGTGACGACTATATCCACGAGGAGTACAGTTGACAGAATACGAAAACAGCGGTAAACGGTGTGGCGGCGCTACGGGTTCAATAAGCAGCGAGGAATTGAATTGACAGAATACGAAAACCTGGGCAAGCTGAATGCACCTTTCTTCGAAGAGTATAAAAAATCGTTTGCGGATACATTAGATTCCGGGTGGTATATACTCGGCAACAAAGTAAAAAATTTTGAGGAAGAATTTGCCCGATACAACGGCGCACCGTTTTGCCTCGGTGTCGCCTCCGGGCTTGATGCACTTATTCTGGCGCTGAAAGCCTTCGGTTTTCCGCCCAATTCCGAGGTTATCGTCCCCTCGAACACATATATTGCCACAATTCTTGCGATACTTCACGCGGGACTAAAACCCGTTTTGGTCGAGCCGGATATTCACACTTACAACATCGACCCCTCAAAAATTGAAGAGCAAATAACCCCTCGCACCGTTGCCTTGATGGTGGTTCACCTCTATGGAAAAGCGTGCGAAATGGGGCAAATTATGGAGATTAAACGGAAACACAACCTCGTTTTAATTGAAGATGCGGCACAAAGCCACGGTGCAAAATGGCGGGGGCAGCCAACCGGCACTTTCGGTGAATATGGCGCTTTTAGCTTTTACCCCACGAAAAATCTCGGCGCACTTGGCGACGGCGGCGCACTTCTGATGAAAACCGGAGAGCTCTACAACAAAATTAAAAGACTGCGAAACTACGGCTCCGATGTTAAATACTACAACGAAGTGGTGGGGTATAACTCCCGTTTGGATGAAGTACAAGCCGGTTTTCTTTCAATCAAACTGAAGCGGCTTGATGAAATTAACGATCACAAAAGAGCACTTGCAGTTCTTTATCTGCAGGGGTTGAAGGATGATTTCATTAAACCCGTTGTTTCGCCCGATTTCTACGATGTTTACCACATTTTCAATATTCGCCACCCAAAAAGGGATAAGCTGAAGGAATATTTGTTCCAAAACGGAATTAAAACGGAGATTCACTACCCCGTTTCACCAAACAAGCAAAATGCGATGAAGGGAATTATTGAAGGCGAATACCCGATTTCGGAAGAAATTCACGCTACAACACTTAGCCTGCCGGTTTCATTCTTCCACACACCCGATGATATTCACAAAGTAATCGAAGTAATGAACAGGTTTTGATGGCAACCGGACAAAAAATCGACCATGTTTTCACCTACAACCGGTTTTTGAAGTTCGCTTATCGCTACGGCAACATCCCCGTTTCGATGCTTCTCGGAATGTACATCGTGCCGTTCATCGCTGACCCCTCGCCCCGCCTGGTGCACTACCTCTTTTTCTTCATCGTGGTGGTGTTGCTGCTCGGGATAAACGCTTTTTTCTACAAAGTTTGGCGGGTGGTGCCATTCAAAATTCATGCATTGGACGACAGAATTGTCGCCTCCGAGTTCTTTCTGACCTCCAAAGAAGTGGTACTTTTCTACAAAGATATCGAGAACCTGAAAGGAGGCACATTTTCCGGAAAATTTAACGGCATAATGATCGCCGAAAGCACATCACAAGATATTCAAATCGGCTTTTTTGCGCGGTTGGAAAATTCCCGTCTCTTTGAAGCTATCCTGATAAGCCGGGCACCCCAACCCGTATATGAAAAGGTTACAGCACTGCTTAAACAAAGAAAAGAAGAACTTAAAAAGAAAAAGTAACCCTTCAGTTGGAACTAATTATTCTTAAAAAGACACTTACTACTGAAAACCTTTACCAACCGCGATAAATTTAACAATAAAAAAAGAGGAACTGCCACCAAGGAACAGCTCCTCTTCGTTAACTCTACTTGCAAAAAATCCGACGGTTAAGAAGCCAAATTAAAACCCAATCTCTTCAATCTGAGGTTTAACCGTTGCCTCGTCACCCACAATAATCAGAGTGAATTTATTGGTATCGAGATATTTTTTAACCATCTCTGATACTTGTGCAGGCGTAGTTTCAATAATGTTCTTTATGTAGGTTTTCAGATATTCGTCAGATAAACCGTGGAAATTAATGAAATTAAGCTGCCCGATGATGCCCGTTCTGCTTGAGTTACGCAGGACGAAAATCCCTGCTTCGTAGTTTTTTATTCCCTGCAATTCCTGCTCAGATGGTAGTTCATTCGCTAAGCGGTTAATTTCGTAGCGAATCTCTTTGATAGCGGGACCGGTAACATTGGTGGTAACATCGGCGTCTTCCGACCAGAAACCGGAGTGATAACGAACCGCTAAATAGCTGCCCGGCGAGTAGGTGTAGCCTTTATCTTCTCTGATGTTCGATGTTATCCGGCTTCCAAAAGAACCGCCAAGCAACGAGTTCATCACAATAAAGTGAACATAATCAGGAGAAGTGGGGTCGATCGCACCGATGCCGTAAATAACCTTCGATTGCTTAGAACCGGGGCGATTAACCAACGAGAATTTCTTAACATTCTCAATTTTTGGCGGGTTAATCAGCACATCAGGTCCCTTTTGCCAACCGTTAAAGGTTTCCTTAATTGCCTTCAGAACTGCCGCTTCATCAAAATATCCGGAAACATACAGGTGCGATCTTTGCGCGCCCCAGTTAGAAAAATGGTATTTTTTCGCCATTTCAACCGTATAACCTTTCAGCGCCTCTTCGGTAGGTTCTGTGCTCCCAAAAGGGTGGCTTCCGTAAACAACTTTGTTCAGTTCTTTAGCTGCTATCGAGCCGGGTGAAGTCTGGCTTACGGCTAAGTTTGTAAGGTAATTACCTTTGATCCTTTCGAAATCTTTCGAATCGAAAAGTGGGTGCATTACCAAATCACCAATCAACCTGATCAGGTTGGGTGTGAACTCCGAAAGGACATCGGCACCAACGGAAGATTGCTCAGCACCGGCACCGGTGTAAAGCTCGCCACCGTAAGAGGCTACTTCTTCAGCGATTTGCTGCGCAGATTTTGTAGCAGTACCCTGCGAAAGAAGGTCAGCTGCAAGGTCTGCTATCCAAACTTCATTTGAGGGCTCGTTAAGGCTGCCCGTTCTTACAATTAACCGGACTGTTGCCTTTGGTGTTTTGCCGTAAGGTATCAGCGTAACCTTCAAACCGTTATCAAGCGTAACCGTTTTATATTCCGGAACTTTAAAATCTTTAGGAGTGCCGCCAACAGGGGGCTGCTCTTTCTGTGCGTAAAGCGAAAACCCAAAGAGCAAAACGGCGAAAAGCGTTGAAAATATTCTCTGTTTCATCTTCTTAACCTCCTTTAATTTCCGTTTGCAGTAACAAGTTTAAGAACGGTTCTGTTGCTACTGCGCAGATACTCTTTCGCGGTTTTTTGAATCAGTTCAGGGGTAACTTTCCTGAAAGAATCCTCCAACGAGTTCACCTTACCCGGGTCGTCATAAAACAGGGCATAGCATGCCAGAATATCGGCGAGACCGAACCCGAAACTGCCTTCGATAACATCGTAAAGATTCGAGCGCATTTTCACCAATGCACGGTTAATCTCTTCCTGCGAAAGTGGTTTTTCCGCCACTTCAGTAATAACCTCATCAATATCGTGCAAAATATCTTCTGCTTTCACATCACCTTCATGCAGAAGATACATATCCCAAAGCATGGGCCCGTTATAGTTGAACATATTGCCCAAACCTGAGTTAATCCCTCCGCTAATGCCTGAATAATATCCTTTTTCAGCGATAAGTTTGCGGTAGAGGCGGCTATCCTGCCCCTGAAGAAGTATCTGGTCAATCACTCCCATAGCAAAATATTCGGGTGACCCAACCGGCGGCATCTTGTATCCGAGCGCCAAAGCCGGCTTGTTCGCAAGTGAATCCACCTTCACTGAAATTTTTTCTTTCTGTTGAAGTGGTTCTGCTATATCAGGAACCGGCTGAAGTTTACCTGCGGGTATTTTCCCGAAATATTTCTGTATAAAAGCCTTTGCCTCATTCAGATCAAAATCACCTGTTACAACCAACGCAGCGTTGTTTGGTATGTAATATTTACTGAAAAAATCTTTAACATCTACTAAAGTGGCAGCGTCTAAGTCTGCAAGATCGCCGTAGAAGTTGTGTGCGTTATACCAGTTTTCGTTGGCAACTTGCGGTAGATCGAGCCATGGGAACCCACCGTAAGGTTGGTTGAGAACATTAACCTTCACTTCGTTTGTTACAACCCCTTTTTGGTTTATCAGGTTATCCTCCGTTATATCCAAGCCCGACATTCTATCGGCTTCCGCCCAAAGAAGTGTTTCGAGCTTATGCGCCGGAACAATGGCGAAGTAGTTGGTGAAATCAAAACGGGTCGAACCGTTCAAAATACCGCCGTTGGATTGAACGAGCTTGATATACTCCATCTTCCCAAGATTTTTCGATCCCTGAAACATCATGTGTTCGAAAAGATGGGCGAAGCCTGTTCGGTTTCTCGGTTCAATTCTGAAGCCGATGTTATAATAAACCGCAACAGTTACCAACGGTGCCGAAGTGTTCTGCGAAAGAACCACCTTTAAACCGTTATCGAGTTTGTAGTAGGTGTAGTCCACTTTCAATTGCCCAAAGGAACTAAAAGCGGTAAAAAAGAGAGCAAGGATCAGATAAGACCCAAATCTTTTCATTATACCTCCGTTAGTGAAATAAAGATTTACGCAACTTCAAGTTACGAAAGTTTTTTAAATGTGCCTTAAAGAAAATTGATACACGGCTAAATGCTATGAGGAACGGTAAAAGTACCATCAGCAACAATGGGAAGTTGGAAGGAACGGACAAAGTTAGATGGAAAGGCTTAATGCCGGCAAGTGCCGGAAGGCGGAAAGAACGGCATAATTCTACCGGGTGCGCCGGAAGGTGGAAAGAGGGGCAAAAATAAAAAACCGGTTGCGCATACGGTTTTTCAGCCGGGCGCGTAAGAAAGGATAAGAATCACGCCTTAAACTAAAAGCATCTGTGCAACCGGTAGGGAAGAATTTTATTTAATTATATTGTAATATTTCCGCGTTAAATCTTCAAAATCTTTCGTAAAGCCACCCTGCAGGGCTTTATCTATATTCTCGGAATAATTCCGTTTCCCCTTTTTGCCGTCTAAGTTAAGTGCACCGGGTGAATCTTTCTTAATGTTTGTTCCGGTGAAAGATTCTCTCTCTTTTTCAAAATCTTTCTCGTTTATCGAGCGGGTGGCATCCAACATTTTAGATAGGATTTTATCCTGTTTTTTAATCAAATCGTCATTGAATTTACCGGTTTTCATGTCGGTTATCACTTCCTGCATATCCTGCGAAAGTTTATTCAGGTCAGCCGGAATGCTCTTGGTTTTACCGGCGGCTTTCGCTTCTTTGTTCATTTCATCGAGCGATTTTTTAATCGATTCCTGCTGTTGTTGCAGCCTTTGCATTTGCGCCATCTGCTCCTGGCTCATATTACCGTTATTGCCTTTCATCAGCTGCTGCATCTTCTGGTTAAGCTCCATCTGCTGCCCGGCCATCTGAGCCATCTGCTGCATTAGCGACATCATCCCGCCCTGTCCGCTGCCCCCTTGTTGCATCATCTGCGAAAGTGCATCCTGCATAAGGCTTGCGGCTTCATTAAGCGAAGCCATCGCTTTTCCCTGGTCACCTGAGGCATCACGGTTGCGGCGCTCCTGCATATTTTCAAGCGCTTTGTTCATCATTCTCTTAGCGTCTCCCAGCGATTTAGCCATCTCGGGGCTTACCGCAAAAGTTTTCTTACTCAACTCGCCTAACTTGTTGATTGTTTTATCTAAGTTCCGGCGGATGTTATCCTGTTCCCTCATCTCTTTGTTCATCAAAGCAGAAGGGCTGCCGTTCTGCGTTTTCTGCTTTAATGCTTCCTGTTGTTTCGAAAGATCGAGGATGTCGTTAATCACTTTCATCATATCAGCCATCGTCTGCATCTGGTTAGCCTGAGCCATCATATTCTGCATTTCCTGCAACCCCTGTTGCATTTTTTGCATATTTTTCGAGATTTGGCTCTGGTTGTGCATAGCCTGCTGCATATTCCCCTGCTGCATATTTTTTTTGGCGTCGTCGGAAAGTTCCTGATTTTGCTGCTTCTGCAGCTCTTTCTGAAGGTCTGCCGCTTTATCGTTCGGCATATCTTTCAGGTCTTTCATTTTGTCGCGAAGCTCCTGCATCTCTTTTTCCAAAGCCTTCAGCTGCTCTTTAATATTATCCTGTTTTTTGGCGAGTTGCTCGCTGTTTTTCGGGTTCGAATTTTTAGTTTCTTCCTGCAGTTTGTTCAGTTGCTCCTGCAACTCCTGAGCGCGTTTAATAAGCTCGTCAGTTTTTTGTTCAATTTGGATTCTTTTCAGCAGGTTCATCGTCCGTTCAATGCTCTGTTTGAACTGCTCTTCATCCATTTTCATATTTTCAAGGTTCATCTGAGCATCTTTTCTGTTCAGGTTCTGAAGATTATTAGCCATCTTTTCCATCAGCTTTTTCATCTCTTCGTTAGTAACCTGATCGAGCATTTTTTGCAGTTCTTTGAACTTTTCCATCGTTTGTGGCGAAAACATATTGTTTTCGTTCAGATTTTGCTGCAGATCTTCCATCTTTTGCGAAAGTTGCTCAGCCTTTTCCTGAAGTTTCTGGTATTTATCGATCAGTTTTTCAAGTTTTTCTTTCTCATCAAACGAAAGTTCCCGGTTATCTTTCTTCAGTTCATTTGCAACCTTTTCCATCTCTTTCTGGAGTTGGTCGGCTTCTTTCAATACTTCGCTAAGTTCTTTTTGAATTTCATTTTGCTTCTTCTCGCCAAAGGCAAAAAGTTCTTCTAAAGTGGGAACACGAACAATGTATTCGCGGGTTTTTGCGCTTTTAGGCCCCGAAACCTGATCGTTATCTAAAACTTCCAAGTAATAAGTAACCTCGTCGCCCTGTGAGAGGAAAAGCTGCGCTAAGCTCCAGGTGTAGTCAACCGAAGTTTCTTTAACCGCCCTGTTAAAAGGTACAGGTATCGCCGTAAATTTCTGCTGAACAGTCGATTTATCTTTGCTTTTCGAAATTCTGAAGTGCAGGTTCAGCCCACTGAAACCGAAGTCATCCGAAATCTGAAGCGAAAGCGCCTGTCGCTGGCTGCGGGGCAGCACGGTGTTCGAGTCAGGGCTTACCATCGTTATCTCCGGAGGTGCATCGTAAGAGGCCCTTATGCTGTATTTAACCGGCGAGGAGTTGCTGTAACCCTTTGTATCGGTTAGTTTTATGAAATATTCGTTATCACCCGATACTTTGAACCTGCCCGTAGCAGTGGTGCCGTTTACTTCTAACGGAACGCTTAACCCCTGCATAAATTCCAACGATGCAGCCGAAAGTTCTTTGTTCGACTCCAAAGAAAAAGCAACCGCCGTACCCTTAATTGCCGCTATGTTGCCGTTATCGGTTTGTTCAAACGGCTTCTCACCGGTGTAAGCAGGGGGTGTAACTGAAAGGTTAAACGCCCTGATTATTGGCTTATCCGTTACGGTTATTTCATAAGAAAGGCTGCGGGAGTCTTCAACCGTTGCGTAATATTTTATCGTGTATTTAATTGCGGGAACAGTGAACCTGAAAAGACCATCTTTACCCGGCTTAATGGTTTCTTTCACGAAATCAGGCTGCGACTCATCCTTAATAAAGAGATTCAGTTCGTCGGCAGGAGCACCCGAAACCTTCACGGATATTGAAACGCTGTCGTCTCTTGCCACTTCAATATTGCCGGGTTTAACTTCAAAACTGTGTTTTTGCGGAGGAAGGAACTCTGATGAATAGTTTATAAGCCTGCCGCCGGCTTCCCTCATGCCACTACTGAAACCGAATGCGCTGCCGCTTAATAAAAGAACGCACAATGTTAAGGGTAAAAGCTTTTTCCCGCGGGCGAATGAAACAGCGCTTGAAAACTCCAATTCTTTCACCCTTTCGTAAATTTCATCAAAAGCGGCGACGGCTAATTTTTCGCTGTAACCCCGGTTGCTTTCAAGGTTCAGAAGCTGCATTGCGTTTATCAGGTCATCCTTTACCTCGGGAAACATGCTGCCGGCAAGTGCCGCTGACCTTAAGGGATCGCTCCGGGTAACAAAATAGCGCCTGTAAAGGGGTGTCAGAATGAAGTGAACAAGGCTTCCGCCGGTTACACCTAACCAAGTGTAAAAAAGAACCGTACGCGCGGCGGATTCAAAGAAGAAAATCGACTCAACAAGCGAAAAAAGCGTAAAAAGCAGTGCAGAAACAATAAACACTATCTGAGCCCCAACGGTTAGCTCGGCAATCAGTCGCCTGTTCTCAAACCGTGTAAGTTTGCTGATTATCTCTTTATACTGTAACTCTTTACTCAAATTTTTTCTCTACTGCGTAAGGTTGTGTTTTGTTGTCAAAAATTTCTCTACTGCGTCAGCGCGAATAAAACGATATTAGTACCAAATTGAAGTGCTTCCGTCCTTTTTGTTTCCGGGTCGTTGTGCACTTCGGGGTCTGCCCAGCCATCGCTCGGGTTGCTTTCGTAGGTATAGTAAAGCACCATTCTATCCCCGATGAACAGCCCAAAACCTTGCGGCGGTTTGTTATCATGCTCGTGCGTTTTTGGAGGTCCCGCCGGAAACTTAAATTTTATGTTATACAGTTTATGACTGTAAGGCAGCTCTTTTAGTTCCTTATCCGGAAACACCCTTTTAATTTCGCGCCTGAAACCTTTATCGAACCCGTAATCATCATCTACATACAAAAACCCGCCGGTTTCTAAATATTTACGAAGGTTTTTTATCTCCGTATCGGTCAGTGCGATGTTACCGTGCCCCGTCATAAAAAGAAAAGGATAGCCGAAAATTTCGTCACTTCCCAAATCCGCAAACCGGTATTCCGGATCCACTTTCAGGTTTGTGTTTGCCTTAATAAATTTCTGGAGATTAATGTCTGCCGACTGGTCGTTATACCAATCGCTTCCGCCCGAATATTTCACCCTCGCCATTTTGAAGGCTCCCTTTTGCGGCAACAAAAACGGCGCAGATGTAACAAACAGGATCATAAAAAACAAAATTCTCACAATCGTTATACTCACAGGTGGCTTTGATGTTTCATAAAACAAGGGTTGTTTGGTAAAATTGTTTGATTTCGTTCACAATTTAGCAATTTCAGAGGATGTGAGAAGTGCAGATTTGCGGTGAGGGTTATCTATCCAAATGCAGATTTAAGGGGCGGTTATATGATTTTTTGGCTACGATAGCAAAACTTATCATGAATCAAGCTAAAAGTCAGATTTCCCAAATGAGTATGCCAATCAGGCTGCAAGAAATGTATTTAATAAACATTTATCGGTTTGAACTTCGATAAAACTAAATTCTGAATGTTCAAGTGAGGGTATTATCGGAAACGCAAATGAGAATACTAACTGAAACGCAAATGAGAATAAAAGAAGCGTTGTAAAAATGAATTAAAGCCCTGCGCACCAAGAATCAATTCACCACCAAACCAAGCAGCAGAAAAAACACCACTTCGATTAACACTAACCAAATTGGCACACGGCTTACCGGCTTCTTGCGAAGTAAATAATACGGCACGGATACCACAGCTCCGATAATAAACCAGGAAATATAATTCTGAAACGGGACTTTCCCCTCTGCCCACTGCCAGTATGCAAGTTTTGCCGCTACCGGCTGAAGTGTGAAATCGAATGCAACCAACGCCACACCTGCCAGAAATGAAAATGCAAATATGTTTTCTGTGGCTTCGGTTAGGATGGCGACAATTCCGTAAACTATCATTGCCCGATTGATTATCATTACTAATGGAACTCCAAAAAGAGCAGGCCCCAACAGATTTCCGGTTGTATAGGTACCAAATATTGCGCCTATTTCGTGATTAACTATCCTCAAAACAAAAAAGAGAATTATCACCCCAACAGCCCAAATAATCACTTTCTTGTCCCAATCCTCACGGGATACAAAAATCACATAAATAACTGATAATAAAATCCCCCAGGGAGTGAGTGTTTCGGCGACATTAAGGAAATTATCAAGCGAATGACCCAACACTCCGAGTGCGAAGAAAAGCGCCAGTATAAGCACGGGAAGATATGTTTTTGTGAATTTCTCTTTTTCCATCCGCAGTGTTGATTATTCTGAAAAATTGTTCATTAACAAACTTCTAATATACAAATATTCCTGTCATAAACAGACGCCCTGCACATCCTTACATGTTGGCTGTTGCACTGTCTGAAAACTTCCCAAAAATACGGTGTTATCGCCCTGCGCATCCTTACATGTTGGCTGTTGCAGGTTAATTATCCTGTGCTGAATTATCAGCCTGTCCTTCAGTCAGATATTGTGTTATTGGGTTTATCATTCAACGCTGAATCAGGGCCCGTCTTCCGGTGCAGTGTTATCAGTTCCGCCTTCAGGTACAGCTTTATCGGGTTCTTCATTAAACAAAGGAGTGCTCTCATCCTCGCTGTAATCAGGAAGTGCATTAACCTTAAACCCACCTAATTTCGCAATTTCGCTACCGCGCCTTAAGAGGTTACCCTTGCCGGCTCTAAGTTGTCCCTCGGCTTTATCGTAATTTGCCTGTGCCCTTCCGAGTGCCTTCCCAACATCTTCGAAAGTAGCAACAAAACCTTCAAACTTTTTAAGAAATTCCTGTACCCGCGCTGCAATTAATATCGCATTTTCGTTTCTTTTCTCGGTTTTCCAAATGTTTTGGATTGTTTTAAGCGTTACAAAAAGGGTAGTTTGCGTTACGAGTATGATGTTTTTCTCAAATGCTTCGTTGTAAATTTCTTTCGCCTCTTTCATTAAAAGGCTGAATGCCGGCTCAATCGGAATGAACATCAGCACATAATCAAGCGAGTTTATCCCCTCAAGCCGTGTGTAATCTTTCTCACTCAATGATTTGATATGTGCCCGAACGGATTTAATATGTTCCTGTAAAAAATATTCTTTATCATTAGGGTCGTCGGTGGAATAATACGCCTCATAGGCTTTCAGCGAAGTTTTTGCGTCAACAACAATTTGCTTGTTCCCGGGCAGAAAAATAACCGCATCGGGTCTGTAAATGGTGCCTTCGGAGTCAGTGGTTGAAAACTGGGTTTGATATTCCCTCCCTTTCTCCAACCCGGAGGTTTCAAGGATTCTCTCCAAAATTACTTCGCCCCAATCACCGAGCACTTTATTATCCCCTTTTAGCGCTTCGGTCAGGTTTTGTGCACCCTCGCTCAGTTGTTTATTCATCTCGAGCAGCGTCTGAAGTTCAGTTTTAAGTGAAGCCCGGTCTTTTGTTTCTTCGGTGTAGATGCTTTCAACTCTTGTTTTGAACTCGTTTATATTCTCTTTAAAAGGTTTAAGAAGTGCTTCGAGGTTTTGCCGGCTTTGGTCTGAAAAAGTACGATTTTTATCTTCAAAAATTTTGTTTGCAATATTTTCGAACTCTTTGGTTAAAGCGTCGCGGGCGTCTTTCAATTCTTTAAGCCGTGTTTCCATGCTCTCTTTTTCCGAATTGTAGCGCTCGGTCAGAGCTTTGTTCTCGGCGGTTAAATTTTTAACCGTTTCACGGATGTTTGTAAGTTCTTCCTCCAAGAACGGCACCCTTTTTGAAGATTCCTCAAACTTTCCCTTTTGGGCTTCCATCATGCGTATGTCGCGAGAAAAGTCAGCTCTCTCTTTTTCCAATTTTTCCTGAAGCAGCCTGTTTTCAGCCTCAGCCCGTTTTACGGAATCTTCAAGCACTGCCATTCTTCCCTCGGCACCCGTTTTTTTTGAGTTGCTGATAAAATACCCCAAAATTATACCAAGTACCACGCCAATAACTAAAAATATTACACTTTCCATATCTCCGCTCCTTATAAATTATGTACTAATGAGGGCTTTCTTCCTTAGTGCATGGCTGTAATTAACACCCCGTTCACTATAGTTTTCAACCTCTCCGTCCTCTGTAAATTTTCGGCTAAACCATCCTATCAATAAGAAAAGTTCTCAACTAACCGGCACTTCAATTAAGCACCAACCGGCACTTTAATTATGAGATTGCTCCCCTCACCCGGTTTGCTTTCAATTCTAAGAAAACCGTTGTTTTGGGTAAGGAAATCCCTGCTAAAAGCTAACCCCAACCCCGTCCCCCGCTCGTTTGCTGTTCCATTTAATTCTACCTTGCTCCGGCGAAAGCAGCACATTGAAAGTGACTGAAAAAACATTATCTTATACATTGCACTTAAAGGCAACGCTGAAAATAATTTAGCAGAACCTAAGTTCCCATTTTTTAATATATTTTTCATCTCTGTAAATAAACTGAAATTTGACCTCACAATTTAGCCAAACTCTTCGTAATTTACCATTCAGAAAAGACAGTTTTCTGTTAATTCCTGCCGGGTCGCTCTCTCCCGAGATACGGTCGTTGAAGTGTTGCACTTCGTGACCACTTTTTTCCAATGTGTAGCGGTGTACACAATTTTGGATTTATACTTCATATTACAACTTTAGAGTTTTCCAATGAAAAAGAATTTAACGATTTTGTTTTTCCTTTTGCTCTCAACTCTGCTCGCGGCTAAAGTGCCCGATGGAATTCAGATCAGCAAATCAGCAAAAGGCTACACCATATATTTTAACCTGCCGGAGTATCAACTGCAGCAGATGAAAACCAAAGAAGGATCGTTCACGAAAATTGAAATCCCCGATTATGGCATCACATCAGAAGCCGGAAGACCGCAGCTGCCCAGAATCTCTTTTAATTTGGTGATCGGTGAGAGCGAATATCCTCCCTCCGCTCGCGAAATTAATAAACTTTTGAGAGAAAGAACACTCGACTTCCACGCCTACCCTTTCCAGGCTCCGTGGCGGAGAGACTTACCGCTTAGTGACCGGCCATTTAATTACGACAGGAAATTCTACGAATCATCACGCACAACGAACGAACCGCTGATCACCGTATCTGAACCTTTCTGGATCGCCGGGCTTAGAGGTGTTACCGTTACAATTTCACCGTTCAACTATTCCCCTTCAGAGAAAAAATTGATAATGGTGAACGAAGCCACATTTACAATTGACCTCCAACAACCTGTCGGCAGAATTTCCGGGCACTCTGATGTCTATTCAGGCTTTTTCGAGCAATTCTTTGCAAACTACGAAAAAGGTACTTTACGGGGTACAAAAAACTATTTGATTATAACAGCACCCGAGTATGAAGCCGGGCTAGCACCATTCGTTACTCACAAACTGAACAACGGTTATAATGTAAACCTTTTCACCACTTCTGTTACAGGTACAACAACAACCGCAATTAAAACTTTCATTCAAAACAGATATAACGACCTCGGTACAAGACCCGAGTTTATTCTTCTTGTCGGTGATGTTGATAAAATTCCCGCATGGACAGGCTCGGGCACAGGTTCACCCAAAACAGACCTGAACTACGCTCTGCTTCAGGGTACTGACTATTATGCAGATGCTTTCATCGGGCGGTTTTCCGTTACTAACACTACCGAGCTTGCCAACATAATCTATAAAACAATTTACATGGAAAACAGCATCGCGTCGCTCCCGAAAAACAATGTTTTTATGGCGTCAACCGATAACTATTCTGTTTCCGAAGGAAGCCACAACTTTGTAATTAACACTTATTTCGCACCCGATGGATACGATAACTTAAAGCTTTACAGCCACAGCGGTGCAACTACCGCACAGGTATCCGATGCTTTTAACGCCGGGAAAGTGTTCGGGATTTACTCAGGGCACGGCTCTGAATATTCATGGGCGGATGGACCACCGTTCAGCCAAAGCAATGTGAGAAACCTGACTAACACTATCTACCCCTATATTTTCTCTTTTGCCTGCGTTACCGGCGCTTACGACCTTTCAGAGTGCTACGGCGAAACATGGATAAGGGTGCAAAAAGGAGCCGCTTCTTTCTATGGCTCTTCTGTAAATTCCTATTGGGATGAAGACGATATTCTGGAAAGAAGAATCTTTCAGTCAATGTTTGTCGCTGGGCTTACAAAGGTTACACCGATGATGGATATGGGTAAATACCTCACCTGCCAGTACTTCGGAAATGTAACTCCCGGCTCGATGATGCTCAGATATTTGGAGATGTATAACCTGATGGGCGACCCCTCAATCGAAACTAAAAGAAATATCCCGCCCGATGCTACTCCGCCGGATCAAATAACCAATCTTTCAGCCGGTGATGCCTGTTCAAACTCGATAACCCTGAACTGGTCAGCACCCTACGATTCAACCTTTGGCGGCGTGCAGGCTTATGATATCAGGTACTCGCTCACCCCCATCGCTAACGATGTTGATTTTAACAATGCAACAAGTATAATGTATTCAGGGCACTCCGACTCTGCCGGCACCCCAAAATCTTATACCGTAAGGGGCTTAGCCTTCAATACTCTCTACTATTTTGCCGTTAAAGCAATGGATATGTGGGGCAACAGATCGGTAATGTCTAATGTTGTTTCTTTCACTACTTTACAGGCGCCGATGGCTTCTGTTTCACCGGGAAATGTAGCCCACACTCTGATGAACCAAAGCACAGTTATCGATACGGTTTATATCGCTAACCCAACAGCTTATCCCTCAACACTTGACTATACAGTTGAGTTTGCGAACAGCTCGTATCCTTCAAAATCTGTCTCTTACTATCTGATTTCAGACGCCACAAAAACCGAATCGGCCGAGGATAAAGATAACCCCGGCACAAACCATGGTGCCTCAGTCAGAGGCTCCGGTGGGCCCGACCCATTCGGATATAAATGGATGGATAGTGACGCCCCAAATGGACCAACATACGAGTGGAATGACATTGCTTCTACCGGAACTTTGGTTACCGGCTGGGTGCCAACCGGAACCTTCAACGCTGCGGATGAGGGATATGCGGGCCCCTTCAACCTCGGATTTAATTTTAAATTCTACGGTGTAGCAAAATCTCAAATCTACATTTCAACTAACGGGTTTTTAACCTTCTCTGCGTTGAATCAGAATGCTTATTCCAATTCTTCGATTCCTAATTCTGCCTTTCCGAACGACATTATCTGCCCGTTTTGGGATGACTTAGACGCCAAATCGCCGGGCACTGTTCATTACAAACAAGACGGGAATAAGTTCATTATTCAGTGGACAAACTACCAGGGCTACTCGTCAGGCTCAAGTTACACTTTCCAGGTTGTCCTTTATTCAAGCGGTAAGATAATGTTCTACTACAAGAATATGTCAGGCACGCTTACAAGTGCAACTGTCGGAATAGAAAATTCAAACGGCACAATCGGCACACAAATTGCCTACAACGCAACTTATGTGAAAAACAACCTTGCCGTGAAAATTGCCGCTGAACCGGAGTGGATTATCCCAAGCGGAAACCTTGCCGGCACAATTTACAACAACAACAGAACCGGAATCGTGCTGACGATTAACACCGAAGATTTCCAACTTGGTTATTATTCAATGGATATGATCGTGCGCAGCAATTGTTCGGTTCACCCCGTGATTACTGTGCCGATAACAATGGAGCTTTCGCTGATTCCGGTTGAACTTGCCGCTTTTGAAGCAAAGCCCCTGAGAGATGAAGTGCAGTTACTCTGGAGCACTGCTACCGAAACCAACAACCGCGGGTTCTATATTGAAAGAAGAGATAACCAAAAAGGCGGGTGGCATGAACTAAAGTTCATAGAAGGCAAAGGCACTTCCTCAGAAATAACCGAATATTCGTTCGCTGACCGTAACCTCAAACCCGGTTCCTACGAGTACAGGCTCCGCCAAACCGACCTTAACGGCGTGGTTGCGTTCAGCCAAACTGTGAAAGCGGAAGTTGGGTTGCCTACTGAGTTTGCGCTCTTCCAGAACTACCCGAACCCGTTTAACCCTACAACAACCATTGCGTTTGCAATTCCGGGAATTGAAGGCGGGGCGCTCGTTGGGGTTACTCTTAAAGTATATGACGCTCTCGGAAACGAAGTTGCTTCGCTGGTTCAGGGTGATTATGCACCCGGTGTTTATAAAACACAACTGGATTGCACAAATTTCGCCAGCGGTGTATATTTCTACAGAATGACTGCCGGAAAGTTTACGGCAACCAAAAAATTTGTAGTTATGAAATAGTTGTTTTGAAATATAGGAGAAAACCTTCAGTTTCATTTTTCTAAACAGAAAAGCGAACGGGAAAAGAGTTATTTACTTAATTTGACAATCAGGTAATTTGGTAACTGCGTAATTTCGAAATGGCGTAATTATATAATTCAACAAGAAACAATCTTAATGAAAGTCCGGGTTTCGTTTCCCGGACTTTTTTTATGCTTTCTCTCGTTTTTGGTATTTTCATTTCAGAGAGTGACAGGTTTTCACAGCCGTTATTTCATCGCAAGAGAGCACACTTTCACGGCAGTCAGTTAGCTGAATGGCAGGTTTTTAACAACCCTTTTAGGCTAAATTTTCTTAATTTTCTCACTTTCCAACTATCCTGTGCACCACATCTTTATTAACTGCTGACGATTTTTACATTACTTTCCTGATCGGATACATATTTTTACATTGCGCTCTGCGGACTGCAATCATATTTTAGGGCAATGGATGATCTGTTAAAACGAATAGCTGCGTGCGTGGTGTGTAAAGAGCATCTGCCGTTTCCGCCTAAACCAGTAGTTGCCATTTCCGCCGAATCAAAAATTTTGATTATCGGGCAGGCACCGGGTATCAAAGCACATAATTCCGGTGTACCGTGGAACGATGTGAGCGGTGATGAACTTCGCCGTTGGCTGGGTGTAACCCGTGAACAATTCTACGATACAAAAATTTTCACAATTATGCCGATGGGCTTTTGCTACCCCGGAAGGGGCAAAAGTGGTGATCTGCCGCCCCGTCCCGAGTGCGCACCTTTGTGGCACCCGCAAGTGATGGAATATCTGAAAAACCTTAAATTAACCCTTTTAATCGGTAGTTACGCAATTAACTATTATATTAACCGGAAACCAAAAACTTCAGTATCAGAAGTGGTAAAAGATTTTGAAGGCTACCTACCCCGGTTTTTTCCTTTGGTGCACCCCTCACCAAGAAACAGGAAGTGGCAAAGAGATAACCCCTGGTTTTTGGAAAAAGTTATTCCGGAACTTCAAAAACAGGTTAAAAAGATTACAGGCCGCTAATTTCGTTTTTGGAAAATTCAGTTAAGCAAAGTTGTTTTTTGAACAACGGTTTGCCGGGGAACTCTTTCAAATTATCACTTTGGTTGCAAAGTTGTTCAGAAGGCGGTTTCAAAAATGGTTCAATGAAGTTTCAACCGTGAAAAAAATGCAAAATATCGGGCAATAATTTCCCCCTTTTGTTTTTTTTACTTGTTTTCGATTGAAATTATTATTAAGTTTCGGTGTCGCTAATCGGTATTCCCTGCTGCCGGTTAGTGATTTATTACTCCCCCTGAGACCCTCGCGCAAGCGAGGGTCTTTTTTTTTATTTCAGTTTTTTTCAACCGATTAATCTTACATTAAAGCTTTCCCTTACCCCTCCTACCTACAAAGCTTCAATACAGTTTTTTAACTAAACGAAAAAACAATTCAATCGACTTATTTATTGCCTTTTCCATCAATAACAGGAATCCCAAATATTTCTTTGATTTTCTATAAATTGCCACTTTAATATTTTTTTTTATCAAACATAAACCCAACTATGTTATTTGAACGGATTAGAAGAGGTAAAAATGGAACTTGACTTACGCACACTTACAGTTGTTCTCGGGTTGTTCTATCTGTCTCAGTTAGGTTTCTTCTATTATTACTATTCTCAATACAGGAAGATGCCCGGGCTGAAGTATTGGGTTCTTTGGAGTGCAATGGGGTTTATTGGGTTTGCGGCTATGATGTTCCGCGACTCCCCCGAACTTTTCTACTCTGCGCTTGTCGTTCAAAACCTTACTCTAATTGCCGGAACGATTTCATTTTATGTTGGTCTCTCAGAGTTTTTCAAAGGAAAAGCTCCCTATAATTTCGCACTTGCAACTTTTTTTGTTTTCTCTCTTGCGTATCTCTACTTCACTTTTATACAGGACGAATTGGTTGTCAGGAGAATCGTTTCAACTGTATGCGGGCTTTTTGTTTACACTTTTGTTATTTACGAATTACTGGCTTGTAAAGAAAAACTCTACAGAAAAATTGCAAGGTTCCTTAGCGTAACTTTCATTTTTTACAATTTGTTGTTACTCATGCGCCTTTGGTGGCTAATTTTCGAGCCGCCGGTTAAAAACCTTTTTGAATACAACCGCCTTAATGCGGTTGGTATCCTGGGAATGCTTTTAATCATTTTTATTTGGTCAATCAGCCTCTTTATGATGATTAACAGAAGACTTGAGCAGGAAAAACAATCCGTTCAACAATTTTTCAGAACCATTTTTCATAACTCACCGGATTCGATGGTAATTACTGAACTCGATGGGCCAATTATTGAATGTAATGAAGCCGCGTACAGAACTTTTGGATATGACTGTGAGGAAGTGAAAGGAAAACGGATAACAGAAATCGGAATCTGGGTTAATCCTGAAGCAAGAGAGGGGATAGTGAAAAGGCTGCTTGCTGAAGGTTCGGTTTCCGATCTGGAAATTCAATTTGTCAAAAAGAACGGTGAGAAAATTTACTGTCTGTTCTCTTCAACTGTTTTGCAGACTGACGGCAAAATGATAATGTTGACTACAGTTAAAGATATTAATCATTTAAAAATGATTGAAGAGAATATCAGGGTTTCTGAAGAAAAATACAGATCGCTTGCCGATACAACCCCCGATCTGGTTATGTTGCATGATGTCAACCTCAAAATCCTTTATTTTAACAAAACCGGATATACAGTAACCGGGTACACACCGGAAGAGATTATCGGAAAAGATGTTAGGGCTTTCATTACTGAAGAAGATAGCTCTGATGTGGATAAACGAAAAGAAAAAAGATTTGCGGGGAAAAAGGAAGTCTTTCAATATCAGGTAAAATTCAGGAAAAAAGACGGCTCTTTTATTCTTTTGGAAGTAAGAACTGTACCCATTTATCGGGATGGGAAGTTAGACTCGATATTGGGTGTTGCCCGGGATATTTCACTGCAATTAGCGTACACAGAGGAGCTTAAGTTAGCTAAAGAAAAAGCTGAAGAGATAAATAAGTTAAAATCCCATTTCTTTGAAACCATGAGCCATGAACCCCGAACACCTTTCGTTGGGATTTGGGGCTATGCTGAACTTCTTTCCGAAATGGTAACAGACCCCGAAGCCTCCGAGATGGTTTCTCTCATTCTCAACAATTCTATGAGACTAACAGATACATTGAACAAAATTTTAAGTCTTTCTCATTTGGAATTTGGTGAGGTAAAAGTAAGCCCCGAAGAATTTCGATTGAAATCATTGCTGAAAATGGTTACCGGAAAACACCGGATTACTGCCGATAAAAAAGGCATTAATCTTGTCGTCAATTCCTTGAATGAAGATAAATTGATAAGAACCGATAAAACAATTCTCTTTGAGATTTTGGATAATTTGGTCGGAAATGCCGTTAAGTATTCAAACGAAGGAACTGTTGAGCTTTCATGCACGCATTCCGTTCAAAAAGGGAAGAAAGATATTCTTTCTTTCACAGTTAGTGACGAGGGAATAGGCATACCGAAAGAAAAACAAGATATTATATGGTTGCCCTTCCGGCAGGCAAGTGAAGGTATAAGCAGAATTTACGAAGGTTCCGGATTAGGGCTTTCTGTTACCAAGCATTATGTTGAATTGTTAAACGGTGAAATCAGCCTGAAAAGTGAAGTCGGGAAAGGCTCCGTTTTTTCATTCTATATTGAACTTCTGCCACAGGAGAAAAAGAAGGCAAAACTGCCCTCAGCGCAATTGATTGATTCTAATCAAAAGCACACAAATAAAAGATTACTCTTTATCGATGACGATCCACAAAGTCACGATATTATCTCCCGTGTACTTTCCGACTCTTACTATATTGATCTCGGTAAAGATGCCAACGAAGCTCTCAAGTTGACTGAAAAAAATTCGTACGACGCATTTTTGTTTGATATTAACTTGCTCCACGGGCTAGACGGGGTTGAACTGATGAAAATAGTTAAAGCCAAACCGGGAAATGAACAAAAGCCTTTCGTTGCTGTAACCGCTTTCGCCGGAAGTAGTGATCGTGAGGAGTTCCTCGAGGCAGGCTTTACACATTATCTTTCAAAACCTTTCTTCTTACAGGACCTTATCGATTTGGTTGATGGGTTATTCAAATAAACCTTTCACATAAACTGCAACTGCAAATCATTGGTTGATGGGTTATTCACTTCAATTATCATCTTTGACCGGGATTTCTGCACCAACACCACTTCTGTCATTGACCGGGATTTCTGCGCCGGCTTCACTGAATGCATAATCGGCATAAAACCGATTTCCTCAATTATTCATATCTTTAAAGTTCGTAATTTTTAAATTAGTAGAATCTGCAAGAATGAGATATAAAGCGAGTGAAATAGAGCCGAAGTGGCAAAAATTCTGGGAAGATAAAGGCATTTACAAAACAAACCTTAATGCACCGGAGAAAAAACTTTATTCTTTAGTGATGTTTATTTACCCTTCGGGTGCGAAACTACACTGTGGGCACTGGTACAACTACGGACCCGCTGATACCTGGGCAAGGTTCAAAAAACTGCAAGGGTATAATGTTTTTGAGCCTTTCGGGTACGACGCTTTTGGGCTGCCCGCTGAAAACTACGCTATTAAAACGGGCGTACACCCGATGGAAAGCACGCTTAAAAATATCGATGATATTAGAGCCCAAATACGCAGAATTGGTTGCATGTACGATACCAATTCTGAACTCATGACCTGCGACCCCGCATATTACAAATGGAACCAATGGCTCTTTTTACAGCTATACAAAAAGGGGCTTGCTTACCGGAAAAAATCACCCGTTAACTGGTGTACTTCATGCCAAACCGTTCTTGCTAACGAACAGGTGCTTAGCGACGGAAGCTGTGAGAGATGCGGTAACCCCGTTGTTCAAAAGAACTTAGTGCAATGGTTCTTCAAAATTACGGATTATGCCGACCGACTGCTCGACGACCTGCATCTCATCGACTGGCCCGAAGAAACTAAAACCAAACAGAGAAACTGGATCGGTAAAAGCACCGGTGCCGAGGTTGTTTTCTCAGTTGAGGGAAGCGACGAAAAAATTAAAGTTTTCACTACTCGCCCCGATACCCTTTTCGGTGTTACTTATGTTACTTTGGCTCCCGAGCATCCGTTGGTTGAAAAGCTCACAAAACCGGAGTTCAAACCCGCAGTTGATAAATATGTGGAGCAAACCGCCTATTTAACGGAAATAGACCGACAGTCAACCACTAAAGAAAAAACGGGCGCCCCGACAGGTTCGTTTGTCATTAACCCGATAAACGGCGAAAAAGTACCCATTTGGATTGGCGACTATGTCCTGCTTACCTACGGAACAGGCTGCGTTATGGCTGTTCCCGGGCACGACGAAAGAGATTTTGAGTTTGCAAAAAAATTCGATCTTCCTATCAGAAAAGTGATTTTACAGGATGGTACTTCAATCGATGATGAGTTCGAAGTTGCATTTACTGAAGCCGGAACTATGGTTAACTCAGGAAAATTCGACGGGATGAGCTCAGTAGCGGGTAAGCAAGCCGTTATTGAAGAACTTGAAAGAATTGGCGCCGGAAAAGCAAAAGTGAATTATCGCCTGCGGGACTGGCTGATTTCGCGCCAGAGATATTGGGGCACACCAATTCCTGTTGTCTATTGCGATAAATGTGGTGAAGTGCCGCTGCCCGAAGAGCAACTTCCGGTTACACTTCCGAAGGATGTTGAGTTTAAACTGCAGGGGGATAGCCCTCTGAAACGGCACGCCGGGTTTATGAACACTACCTGCCCTAAATGTGGCGGGCACGCAGAACGCGACCCCGACACGATGGATACCTTCGTTGATTCCTCCTGGTATTATCTCCGGTTTCTCGATCCTAAGTACGAAAAAGGGATGTTCAACACCGCTCTTACCGATAACTGGTCGCCCGTTGATATGTATATCGGTGGCAGAGAGCACTCGGTTATGCACCTGCTTTACGCACGGTTTATCCATAAATTTTTGATGGATTTGGGGTTGGTTAAAACTCCTGAACCTTTTATGAAATTGGTTCACCAGGGAACTATCACCAACCTTGGGGCTAAAATGTCGAAATCTCGCGGAAATGTTGTGAACCCCGAGCCTTACATTGATAAATACGGCTCTGATGTCTTCAGATTGTACCTGATGTTCATGGGACCTTTTGAACTCGGCGGAGACTGGAGCGACAGCGGCATCACCGGCACTGAACGATTCGCTCAAAAGATGTACGACCTGGCGCAGTCACACACCGGGTGGCTGAAAAACCACAAAGCAGCTGATAAATATGATCTGAACCACCTTAGCGAACCCGAAAAATCGGTTTACAGATATGTGAACCGCACGCTGGCAAAGTATCAGCACGAAATGGAGCACCTGAAGTTCAACACTGCAATCGCTGCCCTTATGGAGCTTAGCAACGAACTAAGCAAAAACCTCAACGCGTGCAGGGCTGATCTGCAAACATATACATTACAGGTAGTTACCCACATGATCGCGCCTTTGGCGCCCCACCTTGCCGAAGAAATGGCAGAGATACTCGGGAGGGAAAAATCGCTTTTTGAGGAGCCTTGGCAATTTGAACCCGACCCGGCGGCTCTTACGGTGGATTCCGTAACCATTGCGGTGCAGGTTTCCGGTAAAATGCGCGGAACGGTTACGGTACCGGTTGATTCCGATCAGGATACCGTGATGAACGGCGCCACTTCCGACCCGAAAATCGCTAAATTCATTGACGGGAATCAGGTCGTTAAAGTGATCTTTGTAAAAAATAAAATTTTGAATGTGATCGTAAAACAGGCTTAAAATGTTAGATATTAAATTTATAAGAGAGAATCCCGAAGCAGTAAAACAAGGGGTTGAAAATAAGAACGAGAAAAACCGTGTGGATGAATTGCTGGCGTTGGATAAACAGCGCCGCGAACTAATCGCCGTTGCGGATGAACTGAAATCGAAAAGAAACCGCGTCAGCGACGAAATAGCACGCCTGAAAAAAAACAAAGAAGACGCTTCAGCTTTGATCGATGAGATGAAAACCGTTGGCGAAGAGATTAAAAAGTATAACGACGAACTTTCCGTTGTTGATGAAAAATTTTCCGATTTACTCCTTTATATTCCGAATATGCCGCACGCTTCGGTTCCCGTTGGCAAATCAGCGGAAGATAATGTTGAGGTGCGTCGCTGGCTACCGGATGGGTACGATGGTGAAAGCATTTTAGCCGCCGAAAAGGGCAGTAATGTAGCCGGCGGCAATGCTGCCGGTGCGGGTGGCAGCGCTGCCGGTGCGGGTGAAAGCGCAAGCGGTGGTGGCAGCGCTGCCGGTGCGGGTGAAAGCGGTGGTGCTGGCAAGGCGGTTGCAGACCATGTCCAAATCGGAAAAAAATTAGGAATTTTGGATTTCGAACGGGGCACAAAACTTTCCGGCTCAGGTTTTGCTCTCTACATGGGAGACGGCGCCACATTGGAGCGTGCATTGCTCAATTTCTTTCTCGATTTTCACATTAATAAGCACGGCTACAAAGAAGTTATGACTCCTTTTATTGTGAACAGGGAATCGATGAAAGGAACGGGACAAATCCCCAAAATGGAAGATGATATGTACGCCTGCGAGCGGGATGGTTTATTCCTTATCCCCACCGCAGAAGTGCCAATAACCAACATCTATCGTTCCGAAGTGTTGGAAGAAAGCGCTTTACCGGTTAAATTGTGCGGTTTTTCCCCTTGTTTCAGGCGCGAAGCAGGCTCTTACGGCAGGGATTCGAAAGGATTTTTGCGCGTGCACCAGTTCAACAAAGTGGAAATGGTGAAATTTGTTCACCCGGAAAACTCGTACGATGAGCTTGAATTGTTGGTGAACGACGCTGAAGATATTCTTAAAGCGCTGAATATCCCCTACCGTGTTCTGATGTTGTGCACAGGCGACTTAAGCTTTTCTGCTGCGAAGTGTTACGACATTGAAGTGTGGTCGCCGGCGGAAAAGAAGTGGTTAGAAGCTTCTTCCTGCAGCAATTTTGAAGATTTTCAGGCGAGAAGAGCGAGCATTAAATACCGCCGCAGCGAGGATAAAAAAACCGCATTTCTGCACACACTTAACGGTTCAGGGCTTGCCACCAGCCGTTTGATGGTTTCATTGCTCGAAAATAACCTCCGCCCCGACGGCAAAGTTAATGTCCCCGAAGCTTTAAGGCAATACCTCGGCAAAGATGTGATTGGGTAACCCTTTCATTGAAAAGAAGGTATTGGCTAACTTTACACGGTAAAAAGGTGCCTGGGTACAAGCGTGTGCATTTTTACGGTACATAAACCCCTCTTGATCTTACACGGCAAAGATGTAATTGACTAACCCTTCCCCGGTAAAAATGAGATTTACTGATAAATTTTTTAACCCCCTGAAATAACTCTTGAGTGTTCAGGGGGTTTATTTTTAAGTATTAACCCTGCCGATAATTTTTTTTCAAAAAAATAAGATTATTTCATCTATCCTATAGCCTGTACCCAAGATTCTTCATCCCTTAACCTGTACCCTATAGCCTGTACCTAAGATTCTTCATCCCTTAACCTGTATCCTATAGCCTGTACCTAAGATTCTTCATCCCTTAACCTGTATCCCATAGCCTGTACCCCATATCCTTCATCCCGAGTCTGCTGTACTAAATTATGAATCAAAATTTCAAAAACATTGGGCTACTTCTGAACAAAGTTCTTTTCCCGTTGAGATTTACGGACTATTTTTCACACATTTGTAGTTTTTAACAGTATCCAATCAACCCCGTTTTTTTCCGTCCAAACAGTATCTTTCACACATTTGTCGTTTTTCACACGGAGGAAAAAAAGCCAAACCCTAAGACAAACCGGATAATTTTCACAAATTTGTGATTTTTCACCATAAAAATTCCTTGAATTATAAATAATGTAAAAAATTATCCCTTTTTTTCTTGCATATTAAAATTTTTATTCGGAAATTCTATTAAGGATTTAATATTTTAAACAACATCCTGACATCATCATTAATTAATCAACAAACAAAGGACTAAGTTATGCAGAGAGACATGCTAATGAATGACATGTTGTCAAAGCTCGCGGCTGATTCCAAATTTGTCGGAACATTCATCATTGTGATGGGTGCCTTATATTGCCTTTCAATTTTTGGAGCCATCGTTGGGATACCGGCAATCTTTGTAGGTTTGAGAGCCCGAGATGGCGGTAACAATTTGGAAAGATTTATAGCTACTGATGATCCAAACGACAAAATTATGGCTTATCAAAGCTATCAAAAACACTTTTTCATCCTGAAAGTTCTGTTAATCATCGCTGTTGTATTTTTAGTAATCAGTGTACTTTTCTACAGCAGTGTATTTTTTAGTTTTCTTTCACTTCTCGGGAGGCACTAAATGGATAACAATTATATCGAAAAAAATACCATCAGTAGCCTTGGTAACGACGCTAAAACCGTCGGTCTTCTGAGCATTATTGTCGGCGCATTTAATTGCATTACAATATTCGGACTGATTAACGGTATTATCCAAATCATAGTTGGGTTAAAAGCAAAAGCAGCAGGAGAAAACTTCAGTAATTTTGCAACAACTGACGACGAGATGGCAGAAAGATTTGCTCTGGAAAACTTAGGAAGCTATTTCAGAATTACCAAAATTCTGATTATTATAGCTCTTTGTATGATTGCTCTGGTTTTCATTCTTTTTGTCGGTGGAATCGCTACACTTTCAAGCTTAAGGTAAATTCTTAATTAACCATACAATTATAAAAAAGAGACTGTTTCTGTACTAAATACCTGACAGTCTCTTTTTTTTTGCATTTTAAAATTTTTATTCGGAAATTCATGCGTGAATTTGGTTTTTTAAATACTTTTCCGACATCATCATTATTTAACCAACAAACAAAGGAGTAATTTATGCAGAGCGACATGCTAATGAATGACACAATGTTAAAACTTGCGTCTGATTCCAAATTGGTGGGAATTTTATATATGGTAATTGGGGGCTTATTGATTCTGCTCGGCTTATTAATTGGTGAAATCGCACCTTTTATTTTAGTTACTGCAATAGCGATAGTTCCAATATTTATCGGGTTGAGAGCAAGAAAAGGCGGGCAACATATCGAAAGACTTATTGGAACAAATGACCCTAACGACAAAATAGTGGCTTATGAAAATTACCAAAAACATTTTGCTGTATTAAAAGTGGTGTTAATTATTGGTAATATCACTTTAGCAACGATGGTTTTAGGGCTATTTGAAGCGTTAACTAAGCTGTCAAGTATGATGAGGTAATAAATGGAAAATAATTTTTTTGAGAAAAGTATGACTTTACTGCTTGGAAGTAATGCCAGGGTCGTTGGATACCTGACAATTATACTCGGTTCTTTAAATGTGTTACTTGTACTTAGCATTATCTCTGTTATTAGCAAAGCCCCAATCCCTTCTAATGTTATGACACTTGTGGTGCTTCTTCTGTTGGCTTTATTAGGAACAGCTATTCTTCAAATTATTTCCGGAATTAAAGCAAAAACCACGGGCGAGGGTTTCAGAGATTTTTTGTTCACTAACGATAAGATGATTGAACAAATTTCTGTTGGATACTTAAAAAATTATTTTACTATTACTAAAATTTTGTACATAGTGAATATTAGTTTTTTTGTTTTGATTATCATTTTCCTGAAAACGGGTTTATTTAAAGAAATGTTAGTGATAAATCCTTTTTAGAGTTGCCATTCATCCACCCAGTTACAAAAAAAGGCTGCCTTTCGGCAGCCTTTTTTTATTCATTTACAGTTTAGAGCCAACAATAAAGTGACACTCCGGCACTTCACTGCGTTACATAATCATTCGTTCAATTTATAACCACAAAAATTGCAACCCGTGCCGGAGCATCGGGAGAGATTACTTTATCAACATTAATAGAAGTAATTACACTCATAACACGGCTAAACAATAACTTAGTTCCAATAAAATTTCAGAAATCTGCAAGCGTTTGTGCCAAAAGAAGTTAGAGAGAAACAATCTGTACAAAAAAGTGAAGATTTATATTTTCAATCAAATCTGCAGGAATACTTTTTCCAAATTTTCAACAAATTTACTAAGAAATTTTCTCCAAATTTCTACAAAATCGGCACGAAAATCTCGCCACAATTTCTTCCAAACCTGCGGGCAAACTTTTACCGGAGTTTCTCCAAATCTGCACTGAGATTTATCTCAAATTTCCACCAAACTTTTTGGGAAATTGTCTCAAAATTTCTCTAAAACCTGCACAAAAACTTTTTCCAAACTTCCCCCAAACCTCCCTGAAAAACTGTGTTTTATTTTTCGGCGAATAAACACTATTTTTGGGAATGAAAGAAAGAGTAACTTACCCGATAAATGTTGTGGCAAAACTCACCGGTTTAAGCTCGCACCTGATCCGTGCTTGGGAGAAAAGGTACTCCGCCATTGAACCCGCCCGCACTGACTCAAACCGCCGGGTTTACGATGAACGGTCGGTCGAAAAACTTAAACTGCTGAAACTTCTTACCGCAAAGGGTTATTCTATCGGCACGATTGCAAATTTGGAAGCCCCTCGCCTGCGGGAGTTGCTCGGCAGCCCGGAACACCACCACTTAATCCCATTAATGGAACCGAAAAACGAAGGGGATGTGGTGCAACGATGTCTGAAAGCAGTCAGCGAATTTGACTCACAAAAATTGGAAACGGAATTGGTGCGCTCTTCACTTCAGTTCACAGTGCCTGAAATGTTCGATAAAGTAATCACACCGCTGATGCACCGGCTCGGCGAGCAGTGGCGATTGGGGAAATCGCGCCCCGCACACGAACACCTTGCCACCGAAACAATTAAAAAATTTATGTGGAGTGTACAATCTTGCCACTCTATCCACTCCGCTGCCCCGGTTATTGTGGTGGCTTCTCCGAAAAATCAGGTTCACGATCTCGGTGCTTTTATGCTTGCTTTCGTTGCCTCTTCCGAAGGTTGGCGGACGGTGTTTCTTGGTTCGAATCTGCCGGCGGAAGATATTGCGGCAGCTGCACTTCGGGTCAATGCAAAGGCTATAGCACTAAGCATTGTATATCCGGATGACGACCCCCAGCTTTCCTCCGATATTCAAAAACTCGGCATTTTAGTACCAAACACGATTAAAATAATCCTCGGCGGGCAGTCAGTTTACGGCTATAAAAAAGAAATCGATAATATCGGCGGGATTATCTCCAACAACATGACAGCACTAAGAAATGTTATGCACGGAATAAGAAAAGGGTGATATGGGATCAAATAATCTTGGGAGTGTAAGAAATTTTGTGCAAATGGTTTACTGCCCCGTATGATAAGAAACCACGACATAAAACCACACAAACTTTGAGCCTCTCCTCGCATCTTGAAACGCAAGATTCAGGCAAAACCTAACCTACGGATAAACCCGAGAAAACTCCAACACACAACACTAAAACCCTGTTTTTCTAACTACATCACCGAAACTATTTCCCAACACCAAGATAGAGCCTGTCGCAAAACCCACAAAGAATATGTTCCAACACCAAATTAGAAACTCTTATAAACTAAAATGGAACCGGTTCCAACACAAATCCTCATTCCCCGTTTTACACAATAGAATAAGGATTCATATCAAAAACAATCCGAATATCCCTGTGTTTGCCACTTTTTTTCACAATATTATACGCTTTTGAAATTGTTTCTCTAAGCGCCGAAGCTGCGGGGTCAAACTTCTTATCTGTTTTAATCAACATTTGGAAACGAAACTCATTCTTCAGTTTTGCAAGCACCGCTGTTGTCGGTGGTAAAACAGCCACACTTCTGTTCAACCGGAACATCTCTTTATAAAGGTCAATAAGCGCATCTGAGGCCTTGCGGGCGTCTTTATCACGGGTTTCTGCCAGACACAAATTTGCAAAGGGCGGGTACAACCGAAACTGCCTGCTTTGCAGATCGCGGTTGTAAAAACCAAGATAATCGTTGTTAAGCACAAACTGCAACAGCGGGTTGTTCGAGTCAAAAGTTTGTATCACCACCTCTCCCGGTACAACGCTTCTTCCTGCCCGCCCGCTCACCTGCGTAAGCAGTTGAAAGGTTCTCTCCTCCGCCCTGAAATCAGGCATCCAAAGCGACGCTTCTGCCGAAATAACACCCACCAAAGTAACCCGGGGAAAATCCAACCCTTTTGCCACCATTTGTGTGCCGATTAAAATATCAATTTCGCCGTCTCGAAACTTGTTAAGTGTTTCGCCGAGCTTCCCCTTTTCGCCGATGGTATCTGAGTCCACCCTTTGAATCCGCGCTTCGGGAAAATAAAACGCCAGTTCATCTTCCACTCTTTCGGTTCCGGTTCCGAACAGTTTCAGGTGTTTCGATCCGCACCTTGAGCACGCAAGAGGCATCGGTTTCACCAAATTGCAATAGTGGCACTTAATATTGTTTGATTTAATGTGGTAAACCATCCCCACGGAGCAATTATCGCACTTTTCAATCTGCCCGCACTCAACGCAGTAAACCTGTGTTGCAAACCCCCGCCTGTTCTGCAGCAGAATAACCCCCTCCCCTTTTTTAATTCTTTCGTCAATTTTGGTCAACAGGCTTTTGGCAAAAACATTCTCCATTTCCCCTTTTTTCTTCATTTCCGTGGTGTTCACTAAGGTGATGGTGGGAAGTGTCGCCCCGTCAACCCTTTCGGGCAACTGCAGAAGGGTATATTTGCCCTTTTGAGCGTTGAACATCGATTCAATCGATGGGGTAGCTGAACCCATCAGCACGGGGCAGTTCATCTGTTTTGCCAACATCACAGCGGCATCCCGGGCGTGATATTTCGGCGGAATTTCTTCCTGTTTGTATGAAGCGTCGTGCTCTTCATCAATAACAATAAGCCCCAGATTTTTAACCGGCGCAAAAAGAGCAGAGCGGGCGCCCGTAACAACGCTACACTTCCCCGCTGCTATTCTCATCCAGGCATCGTGCCTTTCTCCCGGCGAAACACGGCTGTGAATAACCGCCACCTTATCACCAAAATTCTTTGTCAGTCGGGCAGTCATTTGAGGGGTAAGTGAAATTTCAGGCACTAAAAGGAGAACACTTTCACCTTTTTTCAACACTTGTTTGATTAGCTCTATGTAAACTTGCGTTTTCCCGGAACCGGTTACGCCGTGAAGCAGGAACGGTTTAAACTCCCTTTTTTTAATGTAAGGCGAAACTGAATCAATTACCTTTACCTGAGCTTCTGTCAGCTGAAAAGATTTAAGTTCTTCCGTGTAAGTTTCCCGGTAAAGCCTTTCAACATTTTTGTCATAGATTTCAACTAACCCTTTATCCTGCAACCCTTTAAGTGAGGAATCAGAACCTGAAACAACCTTAAGCAGTTTTCCTGTGGGCGCTTCCTTCGTTTTGAACGACGCCAATTTCAACAAAATGGTAACCTGTTTTGGCGAGCGCCTTTCAATCTCAGGAATTGCAGCATATACCTCATCCAACGGTTTTATCAGTTTAACAAATCTCTCCGTTTTGCTTCTGACCCTCGGGCTGCTTAACCCCTCACCAATGGTTACAATTCCCTCTTGCTCCATTTTTTTCAGAGTGTTTAAGATGCTCTTAACCCCCGTTAAATTTTGAAGCTGCTTTAGTAAGTATCTGTCCTTCTGCAGGAAAAGCTGCATCACCCGGTAGCGGCTTGTTTTTTGGTTTTTCTCAAGCGAAATGAACTTCTCGATTGTTGCGTGGTCGGAGTAAATAAACTTTTGGGACTGAACCGCCGTGCCGTAAGGGTCAGTAAGTTTTAAGGCTTCACCGAGAGAACTTATATAAAATGAAGCAAGCCATCTGAAAAAAGGAAGCCTTTCAGGATCGAAAACGGGGTTTTCGTCCAAAACTTTTATTATTCGTTTAATCTTGGAAAGGTCTTCGAAAGGTGGTTCGGAAGTAATCTCAACTATAAACCCGGTTAGCATCCTCTGCCCGAAAGGTGCAACGGCTCTTTTGCCTATAGCCACCTCATCGTAAAGGTTTTGCGGGACCGAATAGGTAAATTCCTGATCCATCGGCAGAGGAAATGCCAGCTGTATAAAACGCATTTATTTTCGTTTTTATTGGGTTGTTTTTAAGTTTTATCTTTCAAAAATTGGTTAAAAGAACTTCCGAAGTTTTAACCAATAATGACAACTAACTACAGTTTTTACCGTTTACTGTGCTTACTTTATTCTCATTTTTTCATTATAAAACGGCACCAAATCTCTTCTGTTTTGCGGTTTAATATTAACAAGTTCAAATTCGATATTTTTAATCTCTTTGGGCCAGATTATCCTTGTGTATTCCGGTTTTCTAATCACCGTGCCGTTCGTGGAACTGACAGAATCTTTGTTAAAATTGGTATAATAGTAGTACTCACCATCAAACTGAATTGATTCAACATTTCTGATTGAATTAAAGGAAAACTGAATATTTCCCGAAAGTTTCTTCTTAACCACATCCAGCTCAGTGCCGAGCACTTTTTTACCAGTTTCCGCCATATAACCAAGAAATTCATCCCTTTGAAAATAAATATCCCACAGGATTGTTGTATCCTGGTCGAGTTCTTTTTTACCGGTGGCGTCTGAATATATACCTTCAGCGTAAAGTACAGCCACACCTGTAGTATCCGATTTGTCGCTGATGGTTATTTCGTATCGCATTTTTTCAATCAGCAGGCATCCCTGCGCTGCGAAAGAAACGGCTGCTATTGCCGCAATTAACATGATCTTTTTCATCTTTTTCCGATTTATTTTTTATTCAACCAAATCTTCAATAATGTGTTCGTCGTACAGGAGGAAATCGTACGACTCCCGCCCGCGGGCAACGAACCACTCGCTTCCGGTAACAATAATCTCCGGTGGTTTTCTGCGCACATTGTAGTTTGATGACATCACCGAAGCATAAGCACCTGCTGACATTATAGCCATCAAATCACCTGAGTGAGCTTCCTGCGACTCCCGCCCCTTTGCTAAATAATCACTCGACTCGCAGACGGGCCCCACCACATCGTAAACAATCTTATCCCTTCCCGGCTCAATCAAAACGGGCAAAATCGAGTGGTAGCTTTGGTAAAGCATCGGGCGCATAATTTCGGTCATCGAGGCATCCAGCAGCAGAATATTCTTGTTTCCGCTCGTTTTTGTGTAGAGAACACGCGAAATAATCGCCCCCGAGTTGGCTGTTAAAAACCTGCCCGGTTCAAAGAATATCTCACAACCGAACTCGTTCAGAAGTGGCGCAACCTGTTGCCCGAAGGCTTTAATATTAAACTTGTCGCCCCCGTGATACGGTGAGCCGAAACCGCCGCCTAAGTCGATATGCTTAAGATAAACACCATTGTCAGCCAACTTACTGATGAATGTGTGCAGCTTCATTAGTGTAACAAAATATGGATCAAAAGAAAGAATCTGAGACCCCAAGTGAACATCAATTCCCGTGAACTCAATATTTGGGTAACTTGCATGATCTAAATAAACCGCCATAGCCGGTACAGGGTCCATCCCAAACTTAACACCGCTTTTTGCGGTTGAGATGTTCGGGTGAGTCTGAACGACAATATCAGGATTCACCCGCAAAGCAACCCGTGCTTTTTTGCCCAACAAGCCTGCTGTTTCGTTGATTTGTTTAACTTCATCGAGCGACTCAGCTTTAATCATCAACACTTCATTTTCAACGGCAAGTTTAATCTCTTCGCGGGTTTTTGCAACGCCGGTCATAATCATTCTGTCGGGCGTGGCACCGGCTTTTATTGCGCGATAAAACTCACCGGCAGAGTTGACATCAAGCCCAAACCCCTGATCGTAAATTATTCTTATAACATTAAGATTCGAGTTAGCCTTTACCGCATAAAAAACTTTGTGATTAACGCTTTCAAATGCGGAAGTGAACTCGCGGCATCGCTTTATCAACGAGGCTTTGCTGTATATGTAAGCGGGGGTATCTGTTTGGGCTATTATTTCTTCAATTGAGGTGTCTTCGCAATATAATTTGTTTTCTTTGTAGTGCCAGTAATTATCTTCAAAATGCTGCATTGTTCGGGGAAATTTTTGTACAAAACACAAATTTAAGAAAAATCTCAGACTTTGGTTGAGATATTCCCCCCTCTGCTCCTCTTAATGCAGCAAGTTATATCTATAGGAAGTTAAACTATAATTAAAAGAAAATGAGCACAAACTAAAACTTTTTACCTCTGGTTTTCAGAAACAACGCTGATTTTACTGCAATTTTAACGATTCTTCCAAAGTGTTTACCAACAGACGGACATACCGGAAATCGTCCAATGCATTCCAGTGTTTCATAAAAACTGAACGAAGTGCCGAAAAATTTTCACCCGGTGGCAACTTCAACCCGGGGATCACACGCCCTGCAATTTCGGGGCTTACAACAAACTTCGAGATAATAAACTCTGCTTCTGGGTTTTCAACCGAAAGCTGTTGATAAACTTTCATCGAATTTTTAACCATCTCTTCCCCGTTCTTCCCCTTTGCGTAGAAAGTTACAATATCAATATCCGGTTTGTTGAAGTTATCAAAAGCGGAAGATTCCTCTATTAATTCCCAAAATTTATTCGCAGCCGCAAGCGAAAGCCTCAGCAATTTGCCCAAACCACTGTAAACGGGCGGAATTGTCCGGTAAGTCAGCCAACATGCAGCTGCCATCGCACCGGGTCGTGAGCCTTCAAGAGCAAACATCCCTATGTTTGGTTTATCCGTTTTGTGGTAAGTATAGGGTGCTGTGTTCGAAAGGGGTGCTCGCAGCGCTTCATCTTTATACAAAACCGCTCCGGCACCATATTGAATAAACCCCTGTTTGTGGGGATCGATTGTGATAGAATCCGCCTCGGGAAGTAGTTGCAACTGTTGATATGAATGAAGCGATACCTCACCGGTCGGATCGTGGGGTATTAACTGATAATCGTCGTCAAGCAACACAGAGCGGAAAAATCCGCCGTAAGCAGCATCGATATGCAGGTGGAAATTGTATTTTTTCTTTAATTCAAGAATTGGCGCCAGATCATCGGCGCCTCCTGTGCCTGTAGAACCGAAATTTGCAACCACCATCATCGGCTTTTTGGCTTTCTTCAGAGCCTCTTCCAATGCGTTGGGGTTCATCCGAAAATTACCTTCGACAGGAATTTCAGCAAAAGAGTCAATCAAAAGAATTTTTGAGATTCTTTTCCATGAATAGTGTGAAACCTCAGAGAAAAAAACCGTTCCGTTGCCGTAGTGATCGCGCACAGCCCACAAAGTTTCCATATTTGCAAGCGAGCCACCGCTCGAAAGATGCCCCCAGCCACCGGGTACGCCCCACATCTTCAACAGAGTTTCCACAACTTCCATCTCCATTTGCGTAGTAACCGGACCCCCCTCCCATGCGTGATTGTTTGGGTTTGCAAAAGCGAAAGCAAGATAGCCCAGAATAGAGGGAATTGTCGGGTCCTTCCCCATTTGTGCGCTATATCTCGGGTGAAAGAAGGGTAGATTTCCTTCCATTTTATCTAAAAGTGTTTCAACCGCCCTTTCCAAATTTTTGTTCTCGCCGTTTGGTGAAAAAAGTGGTTCATCATCCGGGAAAAGTGAAGCCCTTTGCTGAGCGTGCCGGTCAAAAATCTTAAGCAACATTTTCCGGAAAAGTTCGCTGTTTTCGCCTTTTGGTCCGTGGAAATAACTAAGTAACTCATCAAGGCTTTCGGGCTGCGAGTCCGTATAAGAATTCATTCTATTTTACCCTTGGAGAAATTCAGAAATTCGTCAAAACTTTTCTGCTTAATCACTATTTAGTCCAAATGAAAAATCGCATAAACGGCAAAATGATCGCTGTAACCGCCAAAGTATCTTCTTCCGCCAAAGGTTGGAAGTGACGCACCCTCGTAATTCCCCCCTTTTTGCTGAATAAATTCCGGGTTAAAAATTCCAAACGACCCGCATAAATAAAGTTTCTTCAGCACATTACCGGAAGCAATCATCTGATCGAGCATATTCCAGTTGCCGCGGTATTTGTAGGAACCTTCACCTTTAAGCTTCTTTTCAAGGCTGAGGTTATAAAGTGCATCCTGCGCCAATCCGCTTAGTGAATCGCAATTAAAACCAAGTGCGCCTAATGCTTCCACAATCGATTTATCCAACGGTTCATCGTTCATGTCGCCCATAATCAAAATATTAGTGTTAGGGTCTTTGCTTAAAAGTTCATCAGTTTTCAGTTTCAGCCGAGCGCCGGCGGTTACTCTGTTGATTTCCGATTTTTCCTGACCGCCACTTCTTGAGGGCCAGTGATTTACAAAGAAGTGGTAAAGCGTGCCCCTTGGGGTTGTCAATGCAGCGTGAAGGATCGATCGGGTGGGCCAGCCGTTCGGTAGGTTCACACCCAGAGTATCGGACGCAACAAATTTGAAAATACGCGTGTTGAAGATCAGCGCACAGTCTATCCCGCGCCCATCCGGAGACTCAAAATGCACCACTTCATATTTTTTGCCGTTATTTAAGTGCGCAACCAAGTCATCCACCACGGCTTTGTTTTCCACTTCTGCCAAACCCAACACATCGGGCCCCCACCCGTTATTCATCGAATCGATCACCTGTGCCAGATGATTCAATTTAGTTGTGTATTTTTCGGTGTTCCATTGTGAACTATCTGAAGGCAGGAATTGCTCGTCGTTCTTTGTCGGGTCGTTAATCGTATCAAAAAGGTTTTCCACATTGTACGAAGCGAGGAAAAAAGTGCCTCCTTCCCCTTGTGAGAAAATCGGCGTGATGAATAACAAAAGTGCAATGAATAATGTGCGCGAGGTTTTCATTTGTCTTATTTTTTTGTGAATAATGTTCAAATATAAATATTACTATTCTCTCTAATTATCCTAAATAAAAGGAATATGAAATACAAGCGATTGGAACCCCTTCTACCCCGAAATATGTTATAACATACAATAAGAGGGTTTCCTGCTTTTTTCCTGAACAAAGAACTTAACGGTAAAAAAGATGCGTTTAGAAGAAGAAATTAAACAGAAAAAATTCAAAAGCGAGCAGCACAAGGTTATGATGAACCTTATTTACACAACTAACTGGCTTTTGGCTCAGCATGCGCCTAAAATGAAAGAGCACGGCTTAACTGTTCAACAGTATAATATACTGCGCATTTTAAGAGGGCAATACCCAAACCCGTGTACCGTTAACCTTCTGAAAGAAAGAATGCTCGATAAAATGTCCGATGCCTCCCGTCTTGTTGACCGGCTTTTGGAGAAAGGCTACCTGAAAAGAAAAACCTGCAAAGATGACCGCAGACGCGCTGAAATTACCATTACACAGGAAGGACTTGACCTTTTAGCCCGGATTGACCACTTGGAGGACAAAATTTACTCGTATATGAAAAATATATCTGTGAAAGAAGCCTCTCAACTGAATGAACTTTTGGATAAGTTGAGAGGGTAACTGCAGGCCGGGTAAGTAAACCTAAAGCGGGAGGATTAACCCAAATCCGGAAGGCAAACCCAAATAAAGTTGTTAAACCCTTCCCGATTAATCAGTATCCAAAAACTTAATTGAACCGGAAAGACCCCTTAATGAAAAAAATTATCATCATCCTCTTTGCTTTGTTTTTGAGTTGCGAAACTCTTTTTGCACAAATCCGTGACACAACTTTCCCGATTATTGCGTTTTTTGACGGATATGTCAGTTATAAAATCCCGCCTTTCAACTGGGGAAAAGAATTTAACGCCGAGGGCTTAAAAAGAAGTGCTGAAACTATAAGCGAATATTTTGATTCCCTCGGCGTAACACACTCCGTTTCCTGGGCGGATGAAGTATCAACCACACCAAGCCCGTTGAACAGAAAGCGGAAAATATTGAATATGCACTTGGAGTGGAGCAAAGACTACCCCCACCTCCTCGGGAAAGAAACCGGAACTTACATCAAAGCTCAGGGGCAGGACAGGGAAGCCTATCCTTTTCAGATTGGCGGCTCATCAATTTTTAACATCAGCCCTGATTACAACTTTGGGTTTGGCACGAAAACATCCTCAAGTGTCTGGTTCAACAGCACAAACCCCGATTTGATACCTAAATGGATTACACCGGAGATTGCCGGTTCTGATACAACCGTTTATGACAATGGCGAATGGGTTACCGTCAGGTTTGCACTTCCGTCAGGGGAAATTGGCGAACAGACTACACCAAACCGGAACCAAGTCTACAACCAAAACCAAGATCAAGGCTACGACCCAAACCAAAACCAAAAGCAAGATCGAGGCTACGACCCAAACCAAAAGCAAAACCAAGATCAAGGCTACGACCCAAACCAAAAGCAAAACCAAGACCTAAACCAAAGCCCGGACCGGGAATTAAAGAAACAGATAAAAAATGATGAAAACGGCGAACGAGTCCTCACCATAAATTCCGGATTTCAGGGTAAAAAACACATCGTTTACGGCAAAATTTTCAGGATGATGTTCACCAACGGAAACCTGCAGCACTATTTTGCAGTCAAAGCGAAAATTGATAAACGGAACTACCCGGATGATACGGAGGTTTTCCGCGTTCAGATTCGTGTTCTGCCCGCTTCAAACAACGGTTCCTTGGCTGAACTTCCGTTCGATCCTGAAACACACAGGGGGGCTCTTTCACCGAAAAGTAATTTTTTGCCCGGTGAAGATGGGGATAAAAACAGCAAGGTTGCAGACGAAAAAAATCAGCAACATACTGAAGAAACAAGCAGCCCGTTGCTGAAGGATTTTGAATTTATCGTCAGAAAAAGGGATTTCACTTCGGATGGTTTTCAGTGGATTACACTCACCGACCCAAATCTGAATTTCAAAGAATTTGGAGCAGTAACCGTTGATAAAAATATTGAAATTGGAATTTTGTATTCAAATCTTATCCCGGTGCAAATTGATGCAATTTCAGTTCACGACGAGCTTTATCAATCGTTCTTCTATGAAAAAGGGGCAAAAGAAACAGTAAGATCGCAGCTAAAAAGTTTTATTGATTCACTCGGTTCAACCGAACTTTTTGGTTCTTTTTACGATGATGAGCCTTTCTTGCTTACTGCTAATGTGCGGAAAGAATACACTAAAATGGTTCGGGAATTAGCGCCCGGAAATAAGTCTTTCGATATTGCCGGGGCATCAGGTGTTTACTGGCGCTGGCATTTCGGGTTCGACCGCACTTATGCTGCACTTCCTGCCGGTTTCTACAAAAATTATTTTATCTTCGATAATTATCCTTTTCAAGCCGGGCACCCGAGGGGGTTTCAGGACCAAACCGCAGTGCAAAAAGCAATTGAAAACTTCATAGAATATAAAAATGAGAGGGTTCTGCCCCGCGACGAAACAGGTAGGGAAGACCCCTGGCAGTTTATGGGACTTTTAACCGCTATTGAGGCGGCGAAAAATTTCACACCCGATCTCTCAGACGATATTCCGTTAACCAGCACTATTCAGGTATCAGGTTCACGAGGTTTTAACCCCGAAAAAGGAGAGTATGTCAGGGGTGCGCTTGATTTGCGCTTTCCCTCAAAGCAGGAAATTGCCCTGCAGGGTAACCTTGCTCTTTCTTTCGGTGCAAAAGGATTTATGTTTTATATGGGCACAACCCGGGTTGACTATGGAATGATTACTTTCGGTCTTTTTGACGACGCAACAAACCCCTATAATGAAAATTCGGCATCCCTTAATAAACAAAGGGCAGATAACCCGCAGATTCCAAACGAAAGATATTGGGCATTAAAGGAATTTTTGGAATCGGTCAAACCCATCGAAAAATTTATTCTTCGAACTTCATGGGCGGGAACTTTCTCGGGGAATACACAAACCTACAGAAGAAGTGCAGGGGCTGACTGGATTGCACGCGTAAACGGGAAAAGGGCGAATCCGCAGAACGGAACCGGCAATTATGGAAATGGTGCAGCAAACCCAAATGGCGGCGAGGATTTTTCAGTCAACAATAGTAACTACGACCCGGCGGTTAACTTCGGGAACGATACCCCATTCGAAAAATTTTCCGATACGGAAACCGGTTTGCTGCAACTGACCCGTTGGAACAACTTTTATCAAATTGAGCCGGACACAATCTTCTTATATATTACCAACAAAATTGTTGATGAAACAGAAGACCCCAACTCCGGCGGGCGGATTATTGAAGTGTATCTGAATCATCTGAACTTAGGATACAAAAATTATTCGGTGTTCGATATGAGTTCGCCCGGGCAACCACAGCTTGCGGCACTTTCTGAAAGTATGAGTGATGACCTCCGAAAATTTGAAATCTTTCTGCCCGGTGGCGGCGGCAGGCTGATTATGATTGTTCCTTCTATTCAAGTGAGGTGAGGTTAGCGCTTGCAGACTCAACCAATGGCTTACTCTCTTGTAAAAAGTCTTAAAATCTTATACAACCGTAAAGAAATTTCAAACTGAGGGGAAAAAACCTCAGATAATCGCAAAAAAGGCGAAAAATAAACAAACCGGCACCACTTCTTATAAAAAATTCATTTGTTTTTGAGCTAAAAAATCACGAAATTTTATAACACGATTTATTATATTTTGGACAACGAAAATGGATATTACACACATAGAACATATAGGTATAGCGGTTGCAAATATGGATGAGGCAATTGGGTATTATGAAAATGTATTAGGACTTAAGTGCTATAAAATAGAAGAAGTTACAGACCAAAAAGTTAAAACCGCTTTTTTTCAGGTCGGTCAGACCAAGATCGAACTGTTAGAATCAACCTCGCCGGAGGGACCCATCGCAAAATTCATTGAGAAAAAGGGCCCCGGCATTCACCACATCGCATTCGCCACCGAAGGCTTACAAACAGCATTAGATGACGCAGAATCAAAAGGAATCTCATTAATCGATAAGCAACCACGCAAGGGTGCCGAGGGCTTAAATATCGCATTTTTGCACCCTAAATCCACCCTCGGGGTTCTCACTGAATTGTGCGAACACCCGAAAAATTGAACAGACCGTAAGGATTAGTTAATATGGAAGAGAAAATTAAAGAATTGATGGAGCTCCGCAAGAAAGCCCGGTTGGGCGGTGGAGAAAAGAGAATTGAAGCTCAACACAATAAAGGGAAAAAAACAGCAAGGGAAAGAATAGAACTGCTGCTTGACCCCGGCAGTTTTGAAGAATTTGATATGTTCGTAACACACCGCTGCACAGATTTCGGTCTGGAGAGTCAGCAGTACCTTTCTGATGGCGTAGTAACGGGTTACGGCACCATCGACGGGCGCTTGGTTTATGTGTTTTCGCAAGATTTCACCGTTTTTGGCGGCTCACTTTCAGAAACTTACGCCGAAAAAATCTGCAAGGTAATGGATAAAGCACTGAAAGTTGGCGCTCCGGTAATCGGAATAAACGATTCGGGTGGCGCTCGCATACAGGAAGGTGTTCAGTCACTCGCCGGATATGCGGAAATATTTGAAAGAAACATCCTCGCTTCGGGTGTTGTTCCTCAAATTTCGGCTATTTTCGGCCCCTGCGCCGGCGGTGCGGTTTACTCACCCGCACTAACTGACTTCATCCTGATGTCACGCGATACAAGCTACATGTTTGTAACGGGCCCCAAAGTTGTTAAAACCGTAACGGGTGAAGATGTAAATGAAGAAGAGCTTGGCGGTGCGTATGTGCACGGCTCAAAATCGGGTGTTTCACATTTCATTGCTGAAGATGAAGAAGAAGGAATTATGCTGATAAGGAAACTCCTTAGCTTCATGCCGCAGAATAACCTTGAAGACCCCCCACTCGCCCACTGCGACGACCCAATCGACAGATTAGAAGACAGCCTTAACTCGATTATCCCGGATAACCCCTCAATCCCTTACGATGTTCGTGATGTTATTCACGCAGTAACGGATTATAACGAGTTCGTTGAAGTACAGCGCCACTTCGCACCTAACATAGTGGTGGGTTTCGCACGGTTCAACGGAATGTCCGTGGGAATTGTGGCAAATCAGCCAAACTACATCGCCGGCGTGCTCGATATTAACTCTTCACGCAAGGCAGCAAGGTTTGTTCGCTTCTGCGATGCTTTCAACATCCCGGTTGTTACATTTGTTGATGTGCCCGGATTCCTCCCCGGAACGGTTCAGGAGTATGGCGGAATAATCGTTCACGGTGCAAAATTGCTCTTCGCTTACGGCGAGGCTACAGTTCCCAAAGTTACAATAGTTCTTCGGAAAGCCTACGGCGGTGCCTACGATGTGATGGGCTCGAAACACTTGCGCGGCGATATTAACTACGCCTGGCCCACGGCTGAAATTGCCGTTATGGGCCCCAAAGGTGCCATAGAAATTTTGCACAGCAAAGAGATAAAAGGAATCGAAGACCCCGCTCAAAAAGATGAGTTCATCAAACAGAAGGAAACCGAGTATAAAGAAAAATTCGCTTCACCGTATGTTGCTGCCAAATACGGCTACATCGACGATGTGATTGAACCGAGAAATACCCGGTTCCGGGTTATCAGAGCTTTGCAATCGTTAGCGACAAAGAAAGACACTCTGCCTCCGAAAAAACACGCTAACATCCCGTTGTAAGAAGAGGAGGCTGATATGTACAAATATTTAATCTTGTTCGGTGTTCTGCTCTTTCTTGCGGCGCCGGAAGCTTTTCCTCAAACGGATTTCGGTGTAACTGCAGATACATCGAAACAAAAAGCTACTACAGGTGAAATCAGCGACAGCATACACTTTGAAGCCACTAAAATTTGGGAAGAGGATATTAAAGGGCGCGGAACAAGCCTTACCGTTACATGGATTGGTATGGCGGTCGTCTTCTTTGCGCTTACTGCTCTTTATCTCACTTTTTCCGGCGCAAGTTTGCTGATACGCAAATCTATTGCCGGTAAACACGCAAAGGCAAATCCTGATAAACCGGCGACGGAAAAGCCGGCAGAACTAACCGGCGAAGTGAATGCAGCCATTGCGATGGCTCTGCATTACTATCTGAGCAGTAATCACGATCAGGAAAACACCATTCTCACCATTAACAGGGTTTCGAGGATGTACTCACCGTGGAGTTCTAAAATCTACAACCTGCGACATCACCCAAGAAACTGGTAATTCAAGAGGAAGACAATGAAAAAATTTAATTTTACGATTAACGGCAACGAATATAATGTTAACATAAAAAGCGTTGAAGGGAACCTCGCAGAAATAGAAGTTAATGGAACTAAATACGAGGTCGAGTTGGAAAAGAAACTCGCTCAGCCTATTACTCCAAAACTTGTGAGAGAAAGAGCCGTTCCTTCAACTGATGCAGACAGGCAAGTGGCAAAAACAACAAAACCGGCACCCAAATCTGGCGGCGTTAAAAGCCCGCTTCCCGGTACTATTATCGAAGTGTTTGTTAGAGTTGGTGACACCGTTAAAATGGGTGATAAACTGCTGATTCTTGAAGCAATGAAAATGGAAAATAAAATTGAAGCCGACAAACAAGGCACAATTAAAGATATAAAAGTAAGACCGGGCGACACAGTAATGGAAGGCGATATTCTTCTGGAAATTGGGGAATAGCATGCAAAGTCTTGATAATTTTTTCCGCTACACATCGTTCGCTAACATTACGATCGGTCATGTTATCATGCTCTGTGTGGGGTTGTTTTTTATCTACCTCGCCATAAAAAAAGAGTACGAACCGCTCCTCTTGGTGCCTATTGGGTTCGGAATTATCGTCGGGAATATCCCTTTTCTTGAAAACGCAGGATTGGGAATTGGTATCTACGAAGATGGCAGTACGCTGAATTATCTCTATTTCGGCGTGTTGAAGGGTGTTTATCCGCCGCTTATTTTCTTAGGAATTGGCGCGATGACCGACTTCTCTACTCTGCTCTCCAACCCCAAACTGATACTGCTCGGTGCGGCTGCACAGCTTGGCATATTCATCACATTTATTGGTGCTATTTCGCTCGGTTTCACACCAAACGAAGCAGCTTCAATCGGGATCATCGGCGGTGCTGATGGACCAACTGCGATCTTCCTTTCTTCAAAACTTGCACCACACCTTATCGGCGCAATTGCCATTTCGGCATATTCTTACATGGCACTCGTCCCGTTGATTCAACCCCCGGTAATGAGGTTGCTTACCAATAAGCATGAGCGGGTTATCAGAATGAAACCGCCCCGCGCTGTCTCAAAACTTGAGAAGATCATGTTCCCGATACTTGGGCTAATTCTTACAACCTTCATCTCGCCGAGCGCACTGCCGTTGCTCGGAATGCTCTTTTTTGGCAACCTGCTTAAAGAAAGCGGCGTTACAAAACGGCTGGCAGATACCGCAGCCCGACCGATGATCGATATTGTAACAATTATTCTCGGGTTAACCGTTGGGGCTTCAACGCAGGCAACAACTTTCCTGAAACCTCAGTCGATTCTTATTTTTGGGCTTGGTGCCTTTTCATTTATCATTGCAACAGCCGGCGGAGTTTTCTTCGCAAAAATTATGAATTTGTTTCTGAAACCTGAAAACAAGATCAATCCTTTGATTGGGAACGCCGGCGTTTCTGCCGTCCCGGATAGTGCAAGGGTATCTCAGGTTGTTGGGTTAGAATACGATAAAACAAACCATCTTCTGATGCACGCTATGGCGCCAAATGTGGCAGGCGTTATCGGAAGCGCCGTTGCGGCAGGTATCCTGCTCGGCTTCATGGCAAACTAAATTCTTTGGGCTTACGGGTTTGTTTCAATAAACTGATTCGTAAGCCCTTTTTTTTACTTTTTTTGTTTGAATATTGTCTCAATTCTTTCTAAATTGGATAAGTAAAAAATATTTCTTTTAACCCGCATTGTGAAAATTTTGTTACATTTTTGCTGCGGACAGGGGCGGTTGAACTAAACAGTGAATTGTTCGCAGATAGTTGGTCTTTACAATTACCGTTTCTTGTGCTCCTGGCTTGACAATGCTGTGAACAGCACTCCTGTTCCCTGAGGAATACCCTCCGCTTTTGACTGAGGGTTGAGTGAATAATACTGTGAATAGCACCCTATAACAAACGATTAAACAAAAATAAAAAATATCAGCAAAACCAAAAAAATACGAAAACATAAAACAAACGAAGATTAAACAAAAATAAAAAAATATACCTACGGAGATAAAATGGCAAAATATAAAATAGCTTGGTTACCGGGCGACGGCATCGGTATCGAAGTGTTGGAAGCTGCTAAAATTGTGCTCGATAAAACCGGCTTAGACGCTGAATATATTCACGGCGACATCGGTTGGGAGTTCTGGAGAACCGAAGGCGACGCTTTCCCGCAAAGAACTGTTGACCTCCTTAAAAATGTTGACGCCGCTATGTTCGGCGCTATTACCTCCAAGCCCAAAAAAGATTCCGAAGCCGAACTGATACCGGAACTGCAGGGCAAAGGGCTTATTTACAGATCACCAATCGTAAGAATGCGGCAGATGTTCGATCTTTACACTTGCCTACGCCCGACAAAAGGCTACAAAGGCAACCCGCTGAACTATAAAGATAACATCGATTTGGTGGTTTTCCGTGAGAACACCGAAGACCTCTATTGCGGCGTTGAGTTTGCGCCTGTTCCTCAGGAAGTTGCTGATATGTTAGCGAAACACTCTAAACCATTCTCGGCTTTTGGCGGTTTGCAGCCCGATGACTATGCCATTAACTGCAAAATTAACACCAAAAAAGGCTCAGAAAAGATCATCAGAGCCGCTTTTGAGTTTGCCCGCAAACATAAAAGAAGAAAAGTTACCATTATCCATAAAGCCAATGTTGTTCGCGCTACCGACGGGCTTTTCTTCGATATCGCCAAAGAAGTTAGGAAAGACTATCCTGAAATCGAAATGGACGATGCAAACATCGATGCAATCACTATGTGGCTGCTGAAGAACCCGCATAACTACGATGTGTTGGTTGCAACTAACCTGTTCGGTGATATTATTTCCGACCTTTGTGCTCAGATGGTCGGCGGGCTTGGCTTTGGTTGCTCAGGTAACATCGGTGATAAACTTGCTGTGTTTGAACCTACTCACGGTTCGGCTCCTAAATATTTCGGGCAGTACAAAGTGAACCCTATTGCTACAATTCTTGCCGCTAAAATGATGCTCGAGTGGCTCGGCGAACAAGTGTTGGCTGATAAGGTTGAAAATGCCGTTGCACGGGTTATTCAGGAAGGTAAATTCAAAACCTACGATATGGGCGGCGACACAAAAACCCTTGAAATGGCTGAAGCAATAGCTGCTTATATCTAAAATTTATTTAAAGGGGTGGGGCTTTTGATCTTTTAAGCCTCTCCCCTTTTTTGCTAAAATTAACGGTTTTTACATCAATTAAACACCCGGCACAACCGTGTCGGGCTTTTATACATAAAAAGAGACCGGTATCAACAGTTTTTATAATTAAAGCAGACTAATATCAACCGGCTCTATACTTATAAAACTGATAACTGATACACTGAAAAATTAAAACACACTGAAAAAACTTAAAAATTGAGATTAAAATGAGAGATAAAGTATTAAAAATATGGCCCGAAATCGAGTGGATTCAAAACCCCGATCTGAGAGAAAAAACTCTTCAATGCTGGATTTATGCAATCGAAAACAGCGTGCTTACACCCGAAGATTTGGATGTTATCCCCTTTTCTTTACTGATTAAAGACTGCAATGTCTCCTTTATGAATCACAAACGCACAGCTGTGCAGCTTTCCGTTGAAATCGCCAAAATTATGAAAAACAATTTTGGCGAATCGATTCAATTCAACATGGATTATGTTATTTCCGGCGCAATTCTGATTGATGTAGGCAAACTTATTGAATACGACATGAAAGACGGCAAATTGGTTACTTCGCCTGCGGGTAAATTAGTGAGGCACCCCTTCAGCGGGCTGGCTATTGCTGACAGATTCGGCGTTCCTGCAGAAGTGCAGCACATCATCGCTACTCACTCGAAAGAGGGAGACCTTGGCTACAGAACGGTTGAATCACTGATTGTTCACCACGCCGATTTCGTAAGTTTCGAACCCTTTAAAGCGTGAGGCAATTATGGCTCAGAACCTTGTTGAAAAGTTAGTTCAACGATACTCATCGGGATACCCCGAAGGATATAAGGTGCACTCAGGGGATTATGTTATGATTCACCCAAAACATGTGATGACGCACGATAACACAGGCGCAGTTATACCTAAATTCAAAGAAACGGGCGCTACTAAACTTTACAGCCCCCGGCAGGTGGTTCATACTTTAGACCATAACATACAGGATAAATCTGAGAAAAACCTTGAAAAATATCGCAAAATTGAGGAATTTTCAAAAGCTGTCGGTGCTGATTTTTATCCTGCCGGAAGAGGAATTGGGCACCAGATAATGATTGAAGAGGGCTACGCCTTCCCCGGCACGCTTGCTGTTGCCTCCGACAGCCACTCCAACATGTACGGCGGAATGGGCTGCCTCGGCACACCGGTTGTAAGAACCGACGCTGCAGCAATTTGGGCGACGGGCAAAACCTGGTGGCAAATCCCACCGGTTGCAAAAGTGATTCTGAAAGGTGAATTTCAACCCGGCGTTTCCGGCAAAGATTTAATTATCACACTTTGTGGTTTCTTCTCTAAAGATGAAGTGCTGAACCATGCTGTTGAGTTCACCGGAGACGGCGTTAAATACTTGACCGTTGACCAAAGGCTCGCCGTTGCGAACATGACAACGGAGTGGGGCGCTTTAGTCGGGCTTTTCCCCGTTGATGATGTTACTATTGACTGGTTGGAAAAGCGGGCTAAGTTCATCGCTCTGCGTGGGTTGGAAGGTGTAACCTCCGACGCCGATGCCGTGAACGGTGTGCACCCAAGAATTAACGAAACCACTATTGCAGCACTGAAGCAAGATATGCCGAACCTGCAACCCGATGATGGCGCTTACTACACAAAAGTTATTGAGATCGATCTTTCTGCCGTTGAACCTTGTGTTTCGGGACCCAACACCGTGAAGGTGATGAATAAAGTTTCCGAAATTAAGGATAAAAAGGTGAAGATCGATAAAGCCTATTTGGTTTCCTGCGTAAACAGCCGCGTGGAAGATATTGCGCAGGCTGCCAAAGTGCTGAAAGGAAACAAAATTAACCCGGGAGTTAAGTTCTATGTTGCAGCCGCTTCAAGTGAAGTGCAGGCTGAATCGGAAAAACGGGGTGACTGGCAAATCCTGATGGAAGCAGGTGCTGTTCCTCTGCCCCCGGGCTGTGGACCTTGCATCGGACTGGGCACGGGCTTGCTTGAAGCCGGCGAAACGGGAATTTCAGCTACAAATCGTAACTTCAAGGGAAGAATGGGAAGCCCTGACGCTTTCGCTTATCTGGCTTCGCCAACAGTGGTTGCACAATCTGCCATATCAGGGTATATCGACTATCCCGAAGGGTTTAACGGGAAAAACGAAAACTCGGCTCCATTTGTTATGAACCTTTCCGCTCCGAAACCTGCGGCTGCAGTCGATGTGAAAATAATTGACGGGTTCCCTTCATCGCTTGAGGGTGAACTGATTTTCTGCCATCAGGATAATCTGAACACCGACGGAATCTACCCCGGAAAATATACCTATCAGGATGATATTACACCCGAAGGGCAGGCAGCCGTTGTGATGGAAAACTATGACCCCAAGTTCAAAGAGATGGCGGGTGCGGGCGATATTCTGATCGGCGGGTTCAACTTCGGCACGGGAAGCTCGCGTGAGCAGGCGGCTACGGCGCTTAAATACCGCGGCATTTCACTTTTAATTGCGGGCTCTTTCAGCGAGACCTACAAACGGAACGCCATTAACAACGGCTTCTTAACCATTGAAGTGCCCGAGTTAGTTGATGACCTGAAACAACGATTCGGAACCGAAAATTTATCCGTGAAACCGGGCTTGAAACTGAAAGTTGATTTTCAATCATCTACGGTTAAAATGGAGGATAAAATCTACACCTTCGGCGCTGTTGGCGAAGCAGCACAGGAACTTATTGTTGCCGGCGGATTGGAAAACTGGGTCAAAAATAACCTTAAATCATAGGATACGAAATGGAAAAATCAATATCAAGAATTATGGCAGAATTTGCGGTGGGCTTAAAATATGAAGACCTGCCAAAAGAAGTTATTCACGAAGTTAAAAGGTACCTCTACGATTCTATCGGTTGCGCTTACGGTGCAATGGGTACTAAAGATGTTACAATCATGCGTGAACTTTATGAAGAAATGGGCGGCGCTCCGGAATCAACACTTATTGGCTTCGGCAGCAAACTTCCAGCTGTAAGCACGACTTTGGTGAACTCACTTATGATCCGCTCTTTGGATTTTAACGATATTTACTGGAAAGAAGACCCCTCGCACCCATCGGATATAATACCTGCGGCGCTTTCAGTTGCTGAAAAAGTTGGGGCATCTATGAAAGATGTTATTGTGGCGATAGTTCTTGCCTACGAATTTGAGCAGAGGCTTTGCGAGTTTGCAGTGCCCGGCGTTCGTGAAAGAAAATGGCACCATGCAACACTTACACAATTTGTTTCACCGATTGTTGCGGGCAAAATTTTGGGCTTAACCGTCGATCAAATGGTTAACGCAATCGGAATTAACGGCTGCCACAACCACACAATCGGGTGCCCAACTGCCGGCAAGCTAACTATGATGAAAAACACGGTTGATCCAATGGCTGTGCAGTCGGGGGTTGTTGCCGCTCTCATGGCACAAAAGGGTTATTCGGGCACAGAAGCCGTTTTTGAAGGAAAAGAAGGCTTCATGCAGTGCTTCGGTGAAGGCTGGGCGATGGAAAAACTGATCGGCGACCTCGGTAAAAAATATAAAATTCTTGAGTGCTCGATGAAGGCATTCCCAACCGAGGCGCTTACCCATACCCACATAACTGCCGTGCTTAATGTTATGACCAAAAATAATTTGGACTACAGCGATATAAATGAAGTGGTAATAACCACAATCGCAAGGGCTTGCGATATTCTTTTCGATCCGCACAAATATCGTCCGGAATCGCGTGAAACCGCCGACCACTCCCTGCCCTACTGTATTGCTGCGGCGATTGTCGATAAAAAGATCACCACCAATTCTTTTTCTGATGAAAAAATGAAAGACCCGAGAATTTGGGAAGTAATCGACAAAATAAAAGGCGAAGCTTCCGTGGAATTTGAAAAAATGTTCCCCGCTAAGCAGCCTTCGAAAGCCGTTATCAGAACGAAAGACGGGCGCGAGTTCTCTGAATATCTTGAGTACCCGAAAGGCGACCCAAGAGAACCGATGACTCAGGAAGACCTTGATAACAAGTTTGAAGCCCTGAGCACCGGCAAACTTGACGCAGCGAAAATAGCCGCCGTGAAAGAGGTTATTTTTAACTGCGATAACCTTTCTGCCCGTGATTTTATGGAGAAACTGACGGTTTAATTAACGGGCTTATCGGAGAAGTGATTTAAGGAATTGGCGGTTAACCCACTTGTCGGTTGCAATGTCTCATTCTACCGGTACTTACAACGGTGACGGCTGTTAGAACGGTTACCACTATGAGCACGGTGAAAACCGTCGGGTTAGTCAGTCCACTCAAACCGATTGAACCGATTTGTGGTGTAAGCTTGTGCGGGCTAAAAGACGCCTTTTTAACTGAATCACTGAATTGAAAAGCCAAAAGGATTCTATTATGAACGACGATAAAATTATTACAAGCGGAACCCCCTCTGCCTCCGCGGGCAAGAGGGGCACCGCCGTCCGATCCGATTGTTGGATTGAGATTACGCTCGGAAATGGTGCCACTGCCGGCAGCAACAGTAACACGGGAAACACGGCTAATAGCAGTGGCAACGCAGAGAGCCCCGATCGCCACAACAGTGCCGGCAACAACGACATTTCCGTAAAATCAAAAGTTGGTGCGCTTTACGGCGGAGCTATTAAAGCGCAACTTTCCAAACTTGCTGATTTCTTCGGAATAAAAGGCGCTACTATCAGTATTGAAGATGCAGGCGCACTCCCATTTGTTATTGCGGCACGGTTTGAGGCAGCAGTTAAAAGACTAAACCCTGCTGAAACAAGGGAATATCTTCCCCTCTTTGGTGAGTTTGATTTTCCCGATACTGCAAAAGATCGCCTGCGTCGCAGCAGACTTTACCTTCCCGGGAATGAACCTAAATTTTTTGTGAACGCAGGTTTGCACGAACCTGATGGGTTAATACTTGATCTTGAAGACAGTGTCGCACCCGCAGAAAAAGATACCGCCCGCTTCCTGGTGAGAAACGCACTTAGATGCGTGAATTTTTACGGTGCTGAACGAATGGTGCGGATTAATCAGCTGCCAATGGGGTTAGAAGACCTGAAATTCGTTATCCCTCATAAAGTTAACCTGATTTTAATTCCAAAAGTTGAAGAAGCAAACGCCGTAATTGAAGTTGGGAATGAAATTCAACGGCTGAAGGAAAAGCACGGAATCAACCGCGATATCCGGCTTATGCCGATTATAGAAAGCGCAAAAGGGGCTATTAACGCATATAAAATTGCCGCTGCTGCGCCCTCGGTTTGTTCGCTTGCGATCGGTTTGGAAGATTACACCGCCGATATCGGCACGGAAAGAACGCTCGAAGGAACGGAAAGCTTCTGGGCGAGAATGCAGGTTGTGAATGCCGCCAAAGCTGCCGGTGTGCAGGCAATTGACTCTGTTTTCTCCGATGTGGCAGATATGGAGGGCTTGGTGAAGTCAACTCTTGAATCGAAATCCTACGGATTCGAAGGCAAGGGCTGCATCCACCCCCGGCAAATTCAACCGATTCATGCTGCTTTCGCCCCCACTTCCACTGAAATTGAAAAAGCGAAAAAAATATTCGTCGCCTTTCAGGAGGCTCTCGCAAAGGGGCTGGCTGCCGTCTCGATTGGCAGCAAAATGATCGACCCGCCCGTGGTAAAAAGAGCCGAAAAGGTGATTGAACTCGCACTGCTTAACGGCTTGATCGAAAAAGATTGGATGGTGAACTATGGAAATGATTAGAAATGCCGCCGGCAGATTGGTGCCGGTTGAAGTTAACGGACAAAAGAGAATCCCCTACAAAGGCGTAGGAAAGCATAAACCAACGGGCGTGAAAGCAAAACCGCCTGTTCGTTCATGTGCCGATTACCCCGCTGACGGCGATAAAAGGCAGCCAAATCTGCGTGCTGCGCTTGAAAAAGCCGGGTTGAGGGACGGAATGACCGTATCAACACATCATCACCTACGAAACGGCGATGTGGTTACCAACCTGTTGTTCGATACTATTAAGGAAATGGGCGTTAAAAACATCAGGTGGTTCCCCAGTGCTTCGTTCCCCTGCCACGAGCACCTGATTCCATATCTTGAAGATGGTACAATCAGCCACATCGAAGGGAGCATGAACGGGCCCCTCGGCAGGTTCACTTCCTACGGTAAAATGAATGGCGTAGGTGTGCTGCGCTCCCATGGCGGAAGATACCAGGCTGTTCAGGATGGTGAAGTGCACATCGATATTGCAGTGATTGCTTCGCCAACTGCCGACCCTTTCGGTAATGCAAACGGCGTAACCGGTAAAGCCGCATGCGGTCTGCTTGGGTTTGCGCTGGCAGATTCCGAATATGCCGACAGAACAATTGTGGTCACCGATAACCTTGTCCCTTTCCCATGTGTGCCTTGGCAGATTCAGGGTAATAATGTCGATTTTGTTGTGGAAGTTGACTCACTTGGGGACTCTTCTAAGATTGTTTCCGGCACAACTGAAATAACTAAATCACCCGACAGGCTGCTGATTGCAGAATATGTGGCAAAGTTTATTGAACTTTCCGGCATTATGAAAGATGGCTTTTCCTTTCAGGCGGGTGCCGGCGGTACCGCTTTGGCGTTCGCCATGTTCCTGAAAGAACGAATGAAAGAAACCGGCATTAAAGCAAGATTTATCCGTGGCGGAAGCACGAAATATTTAGTGCAAATGTTGGAAGAAGGTTTAACCGACTATATTTTAGACGGACAAACTTTTGATCTGGAAGGTGTTCGTTCCATGCGCGAAAACCCCGGGCATGTCAACACTTCACCTTTCACAAGTTATAACTACCACGGGAAAGGAAATTTTGCTTCTATTGTGGATGCGGTGGTTCTGGGTGCGACTGAGGTTGATGTGAACTTTAACGCAAATGTGGTTTCACACTCCGATGGGTTGCTTTTGCACGGCATCGGCGGGTGGCAGAACTGCCTTTTTGCTAAATGCTCAATTTTGGCGATTCCTTCGTTTAGGGATCGGATTCCCGTTATTCTGGATGAAGTAACAACCATCTGCGCACCGGGCGAAATGGTGGATGTTATCGTTACTGAACGAGGGATTGCGATAAACCCGAAGCGCACCGACCTTCTCGAAGCCGTTGAAGGCAAAGGTTTACCCATCAGGAAAATAGAAGAGATACGGGACGAGGTTTACGCAATTGTCGGAGGCCCACCCCAAAAACCCGTTTTAGACCGCAACGAAGTGGTGGCAATCGTCAACTGGGTTGACGGCACCGTGCTGGATTCTGTCTTTAAGGTGGTGCAGTAGTTAAGTGAACTTTGTACCATAATAGCACTTCTAAGCAGTTGCCTTTACACTGCCGAGAGTAAGTAGTAGCGTACTTTGTGCTCAAAAATTAAAAAAGCCCTTGCAGAAAATTGCAAGGGCTTTTTTTGTCAGGTAAACAATGGTTGAAAATATTGTCAAAAAATAGCGTAAGAATAAAACAGTATTAACTTTTTTTAATACTGCCCGTTCATACCATTCTCATTATTCAAGATAAATCTATTGCGCGGCAGAATTACCGTGAAGGTAGTTCCTTTATCAGTTTTGCTTGTGAAGTCAATTGTGCCGCCAAGTTTTTCGACGAACCGTCGTGTCAGCGGCAACCCAAGCCCTAAACCTTCAAAACTGCGTGAAAAGCCCTCACTAACTTGACGAAACTCTTCCCAAATAACATCTTTCTCTTCATCAGTAATACCGATACCCGTATCTTTTACCTTAATAGTCAGTTCATCTTCGTCAGACGATACCTTAACCGTTACTCCGCCCTCTTTTGTAAATTTAACGGCATTATTAATTAAACTGCTTAAAATTTCGATAAGAATACTGATGTCAGTAACTAATGGAGGTATTTTCCCAATAAATTCCGACTTCAGATAAAGTTTTTTATTTTCAGCTTCCACTTTAAATTCTATTATGAGTTCTTTTACTAATTTTTTTATATCGACGATTTCAGTTTCTAACTCAACTTTGTCCGCTTCAATTCGTGAAAGATTCAGAATTAAATCGAGTGTTTTCAGCAATCTTTTCCCGGATTTTTGCACCCTTTCAGACATCTCTTTAGTTGTTTGTTCGGCAGTTTCCTCCGAAATAATTTCCGCAAAACCGAGTATGCCGTTAATCGGTGTTCTCAGTTCATGGCTCATATTAGCCAAAAAGTTGGTTTTCAGCCTGTTCATCTCTTCAGCTTTTTCCTTGGCTAAAACCAACTCCTGAATCATTTTCTTTTTCTCGGATATATCTTCTTTCATTGTGAAATAATTGATTATCTCACCCTTATTGTTTCGAAGTGGGAATGAAACAACTCTTTCCCAATATTTTTCTCCGTTCTTGCGTCGTTTTAGTATCTCACCTGTCCATACTTTACCTGCTCGTAGGGCATCGCCCATCTCATCGTAAACCGGTAAAGCACTCTCATCACCTTTCAAATCCAACGCACTTTTATTTCGCACATCTTGTAAAGTATAGCCGGTAACTTCAGTAAAATATGGGTTCACATACTCAATTCTTCCCTCCAGGTCAGTAATTTGCATCATCACCGCCGATTGTTCAATTGCCTGTGAGAACTTTAGAATCTCCTCTTCTGCTTTTTTCTTTTCCAAGTAAAGACTGAGTTCGTTTGCAACAATTTCCAATGTATTTATACTTGACTCATCGTAGGCATTCGGTGTTGTGTAACTCTGAATCACGATAACACCTTTCATTTTGCCTTCAATCGAAAGAGGAACACCTAACCACGATTCCGGTAACGCCCCCATCAACTCTATCTCTCCGGTGGCACGCAAGTCATTTATATCACTTTTTCTAAGGTAAACAGGGCGTCTTTTCTTAATTACATAACCCGACATTGTTTTTTCAGAGGGCCAGGAAGCAAATTTATCTTTTTCATCAACATGAAGTAACGGGTAGAAAAGTGTGGTGGTTTCGTCATATTCAGCTACAAAAAAGTTATCCGCACCTGTTGCTTTTTTTACTTCATCATGAATGAGAGATAACAATTCTTCCGTGGTTGATGAGGTTACCACAGCCTTTGCAATTTTATACCGCATTTGATCTGAGCGTTTTCTTCGGTTTTCTGCAGTTACATCCATAACTAAGGCAAGCATCAGATCCTCACCCTCCTGCTGATATGTCTCAAGATGAATCTCAGCATCGTATGTTGAGCCATCTTTGCGTTGGTGGATCGTGGTAAATACTAAGGTTTCTTCTTCCCGTTTTAGCAACGGTAAAATTAAGTCAATAAAGGTCTCTCTCGTAAATTCAGGTTTAATATCGGGCACAGTTTTTTCTAACATTTCTTCTGAAGTGTAGCCTAAGTTTTTTAGAGCACCGTCGTTAACAAATAGAAATCGGAAGTTCTTGCTCCCAAAAACATAAATTTCCTGAAAGCTTTTTCTTAGAATGCCCCAAAGGTTTTGTTCTTTCTCTTCAAGTTTCTTTTCTTCTGTTATATCTCTGCACACCGAGCGGGAATATTTTATGTTTCCTTCTTCATCCCGAATCGCGCTTGCATTTAAGAGAACATTAATGGTTGAACCGTCTTTATTCAAAATTTGAAGTTCAGAGTTTACAATTTTGCCTGTCTTTCGGAAGTTCGCTACATTTTTTCGAGATATATCGTGGGAGTTAGGGTGAAGCAACTCTGTCAACTTCATACCAATCAACTCCTCTTTGGTGTACCCGGTAACCTTACAGATTGTGTTGTTACAATTTACGATATTTAAAGTTTCAACATCTATAGAATAATAAAGGTCAGGTGAGTTTTCGTAAAAATCTTCATATTTAGCCTGGCTGTCAATTAAAAGCCTTCCTGCAAAGGCATCTTTTTCAGTTTTTTTAATTACACATAATGCACCGGCAATATTGCTCGAAATTCTACTAAGCATTTCAATCTCTTCATTATAGAAATGCCCGGCTTCAACATTGCATACACTAAAAGTGCCATAGATTACACTGTTTTCAGTGAATGGAAAAACTGCAAATGATTTCGGTTTTTCACCTTTTATATTCATTTTGCAGCCACATTCTGATTCCGATTTCTTCACATCGTTAATTATTACCGGCTTGCCCGTTTTGTAAGCCGTGTCTTCGTGGCATTTGAAAATGTTTCCTTCTTCTGATGAGTCCATCTCGCCATATACTATGTGAGTTAACCGTTCACCGGCTTCTCCGTCAAATGAAAAACATGCTGCCTTATATCCCCCCACCTCAACAGCTATTTTACAAACACTATTTAAAAGTTCTTCTCTCTTATTATGTGTAAAGATTGCATCCGTAACCTCTGCCTGGAATTTTAACAAACGATAGATGTGGTGGTATTTGTTTGGTTTGTTTGTTGGAGTGTTTGGTTTGTCTGGTTCGTTTGTTGGAGTGTTTGATTGGTTTGGAGTTACCCCATGTTGAAGAACGGGTGATCCGATTGGAACAGTAGTTTTCTTTGATGTCTTTATTGGAGAAGAATTATCAGTAAAATTTTTTTTCATACGGATTTCATACTAAATTATCAATTTGCTGATCCGATCAGCCTAAAATTTCCCGCTTATGAATTATAATTTACAAACCTATGTCATATTAAAGTGTAATAAAATGCCCGAAAATTTTGTAGCATTTTTAACTGTCGAATCTTTGCCGGTGTTGAATAACAACAAACAGAAATCTTTAACAACAATAATAATAAATTTTTGCTAATATTTGCATAGAATTGTAGTATTTCTTAACTTTCCAACTCTAATTTTTATATTTTTGTAAGAATAATGTTCCCAACACTCTGAATTATATTTAATTTTCCATTTTAATGGGATCGTAGATCAATTGGTTAGATCGCCCCGACTCGTCGGGAAAGTTGCGAATCATTGAGAAGTTTTTTATTGGGATCGTAGTTCAATTGGTTAGAGCATCCCGACTCGTCGGGAAAGTTGCGAATCATTGAGAAGTTTTTTATTGGGATCGTAGTTCAATTGGTTAGAGCACCTGCCTGTCACGCAGGAAGTTGCGAGTTCGAGTCTCGTCGGTCCCGCCAAAGCCCTTTTATCGCAAAAGGGCTTTTGTCATTTTAAACACTTTGCAAGAAATGTTTTATCTCTTTATACTTTACTCTCAGACTCTTGATAAATACTACATAGGTCAAACCTCTAACCTTGAAGACCGAGTAAAACTCCATAACACTCAACGCTCGAAATTTACCTCTCGTGCAACAGACTGGGAGTTAATCTCCACGGAACAATTTTCAACCCGCTCTGAAGCTACACAAAGAGAATCCCAACTCAAAAAGCTAAAAAGCAGAAAAGTTATTCAAGAACTAACGGGTCATTCTATGTAAGATGCAAGCACGCGTATAGAGATAAACCTAAGTAAATAAAAAAAAGCCCTTGCAATTTTCTGCAAGGGCTTTTTTAATTTAATTTAACTGTATGAATCTGCGTTGTTAATCCGATAAATCGTATCAGATCGAATTGGTTGGTTTAGATGGATTAATTATCCGGTTGCATCGAACCAAAGGATACACCTTATCGGATAACCACCGGCTAACCACTAAGCTCCGCAGATCTTACTCTACCCCTTCACAAACTCCGCAATGGTATCAACCACATAACCGATCATCTCAGGAGTTAATTCGGGATAAATCGGTACGGCAACTGAGGTTTCTGCTGCTGCATTGGCAACGGGATAGTCTTCATCTTTGCAGTTAAGATATGCGAAACACTCCTGACGATGAAACGGCACCGGATAATAAACTTCGTTACCAACACCTCTTTCGGTCAGAAATGCTCTTAAGGCATCCCTCTTTTCAACACGAATTACATACTGGTTATAGATATGGTGGTTCTTCAAACCATAGCCGTCATAAACAGCTTTGGGAAGCAGGACTTTGTTTTTAGCGTCAAAAGCAGTTCTGCCGGTTCCTTCGGCTAAGCCGGCTTCAACAAAAAGTTTGGTATATAAAGCTGCATTTTCACGCCTTTTAGCAGACCAACCATCCAAATATGGCAGCTTAACGGATAAAACCGCCGCCTGAATAGAATCAAGCCTGAAGTTACCGCCGATAACTTTGTGATAATATTTCGGTTTTCCTCCGTGAACCCTCATAATGCGCAAGGTTTCAATTAGTTCATCATCATTTGTGGTTACAAGCCCGCCGTCGCCGAAACAGCCCAGATTTTTGCTCGGAAAAAACGAAAAACAGCCAATATCACCAATATTCCCGACACCTCTGCCGTCTTTATACTGAACTGAAATTGCCTGAGCACCATCTTCGATCACCCGCAAGCCATGTTTCCGTGCTATAGCCATAATGGGTTCCATATCGGCAGACTGCCCGTAAAGGTGAACAGGAATTATAGCCTTTGTTTTCGAAGTAATTTTCGCTTCAATGCCCGCAGGGTCCATGTTAAAAGTAACAGGATCAGAATCAACAAAAACCGGCACGGCATTCAGCCTTGCAACAACTCCTGCAGTAGCAAAAAACGAATAAGTCGGCAAAATAACTTCGTCATCTTTACCGACACCTATAGCCATCAAAGCGAGCAGAAGTGCATCCGTTCCGGAAGAAACGCCAACTGCATACTTAGCGCCAAGGAACTGCGCCATTTCCTCTTCCATTTTCTTAACTGCGGGCCCCATAATATAGGCTGTAGATTCTGCCACCCCAATCAAGGCGGCGTCAAGTTCCTCTTTCATCGAGAGGTATTGCGATTTAAGGTCTAATAAGGGTACTTTCATCTATTCAATTTCTTTCACTAAATCGTTTTCAAATTTGTATTTTTTGCCTGATCTCGGGCACTCCGCCACGCCGTTTTCGTCGAATTTAAGCCGCACGCCCGCTTCGCTCATCCAGCCGATAATTTTCGCCGGGTTGCCTACCACCAACGCAAAATCAGGAACATCTTTGGTAACAACACTTCCTGCACCGACAAAAGCAAACCTTCCGACTGTGTGCCCGCACACGATTGTGGAATTGGCGCCAAGTGAAGCTCCTTCACGGATTAAAGTTTTGATGTAATATTTTGCACCCACCTGAGGATATTTGCTGCGGGGGTCAAGGATATTCGTAAACACCATCGAGGGACCGCAGAATACATAATCTTCCAGAGTAACACCCTCGTAAACCGAGACATTATTCTGAATTTTTACATAATCACCAATTATAACATTGTTCCCAATATTAACATTTTGCCCCATAATCACCTTTTTGCCAATTTTTGAGCCTGATTGTACATGGGTAAAATGCCAGATTTTTGTGCCTTCGCCGATTTCAACATTATCATCGACTACGGCGTATTCATTAACATAAAAGTTTTTTTCGCTCATTCCGAAAGCCTTTCCTGCGCTTGTTCTAAAATTTTTAACACTTCCAAAGCATGTTTTCCGTCCGAAAGGGGTGTTTCACCGGTCAGAACACAGTTGAAGAAGTGCCGTTGCTCCTCTTCAAGCGGTGGTTTGTGATCGTATTGCACCACTTCAAACGACTGATCAAATGCCTCGAAGCGTCCGTTAATATTTTTAAATCCTTTTTTATAGAATTTCAGCTTATCCTTTGGTAAGCTATCCTCAAACACATACATCCCCTCGGTGCCGATCACAACCAACCGTTGCTCTTTAAACGGGTGGAGCCAACTCACAAAAATGTGCGCTGATGTGTTTTCAGGGTATTTGAGGTAAGTTACAGTTGAATCTTCGATGTGCGGCTGAATAACGGCGGAACCTTTAGCATGAATTGCTATCGGCGAAGCACCAACTATATACTGAATAATTGCAATATCGTGTGGTGCGAAACTCCAAAGGCTGTTTTCTTCAAACCTTATTTTGCCGAGATTCAGACGGTTGCTGTAAAGATATTGAAGCTCTCCAAGCTCTTTATTCACACCATTTTTAATAATTTTAACCGCCTCGTGATAAAGCAAAACATGCCCGACCATCAAACGAAGGTTTTTCTTCTCGGCTATGTGCACTAAATTTTCCGCTTCTTTTGAGTAAAGTGTAATCGGTTTTTCAGCGAGCACATGTTTGCCTGATTCCAGCATGCCTTTTGCAACAAAATAGTGAGTTTGCGCCGGTGTGGCTACAATTGCGGTGGTAATCTCGGGGTTATTTATTATATCATCAATCGAATCGGCGATATTAATTTTATCCGAGACAGCCCGGACAGTTTCCTTGGTTCTAAGCCCCGGATCATAAACAGTAATATTTTCGTGGGGCAGAAGTGTTGCAGCGGTTTTAAGGTGGTTCTTGCCCCAATTTCCGACCCCAAGAACTGCAAGTTTGATTTGATTAAAGTCCATCGGTATTTCTATATTTTTCAAAAAAAGCAATCTGATTTTTTCAAATTCAGATTTTAAATTTACGCATAAATTTTTTGTCCGCAAGTGAGATGAAACGCATGAAAGAAAGGAATGGCAGTCTTTGGTGTATCTCGTACTGACTATAGCCGTCTAATATTTCCCCCGAACAAGGTGACAAAAAAAGGCGGCAATCATTGTGTAACGCAATTCCAACACACACAACCCGAAAAAGCTGCTGACTGCACAATACATATCTTACCTCGAAACGCCTGCCGCACAAAGCCCTTCCAGACAAAGCCGCTGACTGCGCAAAATATAACCTTCCCCACCCAGTACCCTCACAAAGCCGGCACACACCCCTGCAAATCCAAATCCCCCCCCCCCCCCCCAACCCCCCCCCACCCCACAC